>Ga0154812_108_pt2 | contig 39017 bp, 41 predicted proteins | sample Rifle2008BG16ft_FD_105820 | JGI IMG/M metagenome (GOLD analysis project Ga0154812, IMG submission 105820) | Candidatus Gottesmanbacteria bacterium RBG_16_52_11 | reverse complement strand
AACGGACAGCATCCGTTTTTCCCCGACAGAGAGCGTGTAAGGGGACTCGTCACGCCTCTCATTCAAACCGAACAGGGTCAGAATCTCATTTACCCTGAAAGTGACCTCATCAGGATCCAGCCGGTTATTCAGACCGTAGGCAAGTTCATCGCCGACGGTTGTAGCCACAAACTGATGTTCCGGATACTGGAAAACGTAACCGACATGTCCCTGCGGCGGGGACGTTACCGTATCCCGCCCCAGCACGGTTATGGCACCTGACTGCGGCTTTTTGAGCCCGGTAATCAGGCTCATGAGCGTCGATTTCCCGCTGCCGTTCTGGCCTACGACTGCCAGAAACTCTGCCTTCCTTATCTCAAGAGACACATCCCGGAGCACCCGGTTGCTGCCATACGAAAAATCCAGGCCTTTCACAGTGACCACCGATGTATGGTTGTTCGGTGCCGGTTGCCGGTGGTTGAAATTCAGTGACGGCTGAAGCGGTTTCAGGGCCGCTATAGCCTGTTCCGCGGTACGCGGCAAAGAAGAGCTTTCACCAGTCTGTGGGATATCAGGCCAGAGATAAGTGACCTCAGGCAGAAAAAGTCCGGCACCCATCAGCAACATCCGGTGTTTACCGAATACCTCTTCGGGAGTACCGTCCAGTATTATCCTGCCGCTCTGAAGTACGATTACCCGGGTCACCAGGGAAAGCAGGGTGTCGGCCTTGTTTGAGACGATCACCACCGCTTTTACCGATTTTTCTTCAAGTAAGCCGGTGATAGTGTCCAAGACCTCGGACGCACCGACCGGATCGAGGTTCGTCATCGGACCGTCAAGAAGCAGGATGTCCGGTTTCATAGCCAGTCCGGCAGCGATGGCAATCCGCTGCTTCTGGCCGCCGGAAAGGGTATAGACCGGTGCATTCTCCAGTCCAGTCAGCCGGCAGGCATCGGTTGCCCATCTGACACGGGCTCTGATTTCGTCTCGGTCAAGACGGAGGTTTTCCGGACCGAATGCAATTTCATCCCCAACCGTCAAATTGATTAGCTGCGGCTCAGGATCCTGCAAAACCAGTCCGATTTTCCCCCGGCAGGCAACCGGATCATGCAGAATATCACTCCCCTCAAGCGTTACTTTACCCTTAATCCGGCCACCGGTGACTTGGGGGGCAACTCCTGCCATGACCTGAAGCAGTGTCGATTTGCCCGAACCGGTGGGGCCTATAACCAGTATTACATCACCAGCATTGACAGATAGTGTTACCTGATCAAGAATCTGCCTGTTCCCATGGAAAAAACTGACGTTACCCAGGTCTAATAGACCCATGCCACACCTTCCTGTGGAAAGAAAAAATACCGGGCCGCACCCAAAGAAAATCAGGTACGACCCGGCTTTCGGATCGGCAGCAGTACCGGTCAGGATTCGATAACCGCCGGAGCCGGTTGTTTGACTCCGATTGCCTCGAGGCCTTTAGCCAGCAGATACCCGGCAATGCCGCCGAGAATGCCGGCAACAAACACTTCCAGCAGGTAGATGATGAAGGCCCATAGTGGCAACTGGCTAAAACCGAAATATACCCAGCCATACCACAGCCCGAAAATCGCACTGAACCATCCCCCCACGATTCCCGGAAGCCAGTCGTACCGTTTGCCCCTAAAGACGCCCTGATAGGCCAAATCAGGGCCGAATCCTTCCCAGAAATTAAAGAGAAGGACCGGTAATCCGAAGGGATTGCCTGCCAGGATTTCGACCACGCCGCCCAGCACCATGCTGATTGTTCCGGACAGGGGTTTTCTGACCAATATGCAGGCCAGAACACCCCACATGTAGAACCCCGGACCGATGACGAAAACGGCGTAGGGGCCGAACATGGATTCCAATAGCAGCCGTGCCTGTCCCCAGTAGGCTTTGGCCACGCCTCCGACGGCAATAAGCGCCGCCATTACGACGATGTCCCGGGTGGTATAGTCGGCCATGAACTGGCCTGCACCGGATTTGCGGGCCCAGGCAAAGAAAAAGCTTACCACCAGATAGAAGGTTATACCCCAAACCAAAGCAACGATTAGCGTCGCCAGGCTGGAGTTTCGGATCGCAACTGAAGCCACGATCCCCAAAAGCGCCGAAAAGAACAGAAACGGCTTGTTACGGATTGTTGCGGGTAAGGCAGTAATCCACGCGTTCATTTGAATGCCTCCACATGCGAATTAAGTCGGATAAGGTAACTTGCTTTTGGGCCTTAGAATAATATTTAACCGTATAAGCACCTCACTTTCGTATATGCGTTATAGAATAAACAACAGGAGCACATCCGCCGGAAAAACCGGGCATGCTGCTGCTGTTTATTCCGTAACCGGAACAGGTACGTTTACGGCTTATTATCAGTCTTCAACTTGTTAAAGTGCCGCATCAGTCCGGTTAAAATCGGGATAACGGTTTAACACCCTGCACATAGGGAGGTAACCGCCGATAAGGACGATGCCGGGAACAAAGAAGAACAGTTATAAACGAAAACGTAAACTTGTGAAGACTTTTGAGGCAGGTTATGACACTACTTGATTTATTACACTGACGATAGTGTAGTGTCGTTGCCATTTGGATTTAATATCGGTCTCCGGCAAACGATAGAGACTATTGCGCTATTAATCCCACAGTAAACCCTTACCGTTCCTCTGTCAATAGCTTTTTCAGGCCGGTCCTGGTCCGTACAAATATCGGCAGTATGGCTAAATATATAAGCCGGTCGGATTTACGATCCCCCTGTTTGAATATCGCACATTGTGCGAGCACCCGGGCACCGATCTTTTCCATCAGCAGGCTTAACATTTTCATAGTGGCTCCGGTTGATACAACATCGTCGAGAAGCACGACGTTTTTCCCCTTCAGGTATGCAGCGTCGGTACCGTTGATTACCAGCTTCCTGGCATGTTTTGGGGCGCTGCGCCACGGCAGCTGCACCTCCGGTGTTGTCATGTAATTACGAATGGATTTCCGCAGGCATACATACCGTGCGTGTCCGGCCCGTTTGGCCATATGATGGACAAAATTTACGATATTCGTGCCCGGGCCGACGAAACAATCAGGGACTAAATTCTGCTGATGAAGTATCTTTTCCAGTTCCTGTCCGGCTTTTTCGGTGAATTCCACATCACCGATGATGGTAAAAGTGGCAATCTGTTTATCCGAACTGATATTCGTCAGCGGTAGCCGCCGGCGATAACCGTAGAAATCGATTTCAAAGAAGTCCATACCGGATACCACTCCAAGTATATGCAGATCCCTCTTGCTTTTCACAGTGGGAATTTACTATAGTCTAATATATGGCTGATACGATCCGATCCGAAGTTGAAGAGGCCGATATCGTCGCCGGTCCTCCGGAAAGCGCTAACGCAGCCGGAGTCGTGCTGACCGACCTGGAATCGATGATTAAAAGCCACATCACCGGAATCGATAAACGGAAATCGGAACTCAGAAAACACCGGGAAATGCTCGCATCTGCACTTGCCAACGACGAAACTTATACCGGCCAGGACGATGAAGTGAAAAAAGCGGTGAAAATCCGCAATGCCACCCGGTCCGAAATCCTGAAACAGCAGGCCAACGTCAAAATCAACGAAAAGGTCAAGGAATTGTCGGGCGAAATTAAGGAAATGGATATGGCGCTTTCCGATTACCTCCGGGAATACCAGCGCCTGAGCGGTTCAAATGAAATCGAAACCGATGACGGCACGGTCCGCGAAATAGTCTACGTCGCCAAACTGATCCGGAAATCCACCCGCAACCGGTAATACCCTTCTCACACAGCTCATACGGTATAATCAGGGCAGCCGTATGCAAATTGAACCGATCCGGACCGGTATTATCCTCCCCGGTGACCTGATGGAGGGGATCATAAACCGGTTCGTAACCGGCATGCCCGACCGCAGCATCCTCGCCGTGACTTCAAAAATCGTCAGCCTGACTGAAAACCGGATAGCACCTGCCGGCCGGCGGGAAGATAAGATAAACCTGGCCAAACGCGAAGCAGATTATTATATCGACACGCCCTCTAGCAGGCGCTTCGGATTGGTACTCACGGTGAAAAGCAATATTCTGATACCGAATGCCGGGATTGACGAGTCCAACGGCAACGGCTCCTATATCCTCTGGCCTGATGATCCTTTTAAAAGCGCCCGGAATATTTGGGCAGTTCTCAGGTCGAAATTCCCACAGTCCCGGACCGGTGTCATCATCACCGACAGCCGGGTGCTGCCTTTAAGATGGGGCACAACCGGATTCGGACTGTCCTGGTGCGGATTTATACCTCTGAAAAACTATATCGGAGCGCCCGACCTGTTCGGGCAGGTGCTCCGGGTCACGAAAGCGAGCATGCTGGACGGCCTGGCTGCCGCCGCGGTAACGGTAATGGGTGAAGGAAACGAACGGACTCCGCTGGCACTCATTAGCGACATTCCGGGTGTCAGTTTCAATGACCTGCCGCCGACAGCCGGGGAAATTAAGGAACTTACTATATCACCGGCTCAGGACCTGTATGCTCCGCTTATCGATACGCCAATTTGGCGGAAACGCCGGGAACGGAGAAAACCCTGAAATATCTGCTGCTTATTCTGATTCCGGTAATATTTTTTTTTGTGATCCGTTTCTTTTCAGTATCTGCACCGGGCGTTCCCCCTGAGTCCGCAGCTACAGCACAACCGGCGGTGACGGAAATACCGATTCCGGCCGGACGGGTGCTTGCCGGTACTATATGGTCATTTGCTCTGGCGGCAGCCGGAAGAGACGCGGACACCATCCTGATACCCAACTTCCGGCAGGCTTCCTCAAGCGCACGGATCCGGGAGACGTACAACTGTAAAATACTCATCAACGGAGGATTCTATACTACCGACCATAAACCCCTGGGATACTTTGCTGCAGGACCGGATATCCTATCGTCCCCGCAATCTAACCAGCTGATTAACGGATATATCTGGCGAAGCGGCGACATTCACGGCATAGGTAGTGAATTGCCGGAGGATCCGGTCGATTGGGCTTTCCAGACCGGCCCGATTTTACTAAGTCAGGAAAGCCGGCTGCCGCTAATCATCCGTAATGATGAGCCATCCAGGCGCAGCGTTGCAGCAGTTGATAATAACGGTCAGCTGATTCTCCTATCGGTTTTCGGCAGCACGCAGATGTATTCCGGCCCTCTTTTAGGGGAACTGCCTGGAGTAATCTATGATATCGGCATCCAGGAATCCCGGCGTTTTGTTTCTGCAGTCAATCTTGACGGCGGTAGCGCATCGGCATTCGTGAGCCGCGACGCGTCATTATCCGAAATTTCAATTGTCGGCAGTTTCATTTGCGTAAGGTAGTATGGCCGAAAACCGTCGTGTATACTGAACCTGTATGAAAAAACTTATACGTCCGGCGAGGGGCAGAAAGGTGGCGGGTGTCTGTCTGGCATTTGCCGATTATTTCCGGATCGACGTATCGGTTGTCCGGATACTTTGGTTTCTGGCGCTAGTCCCCGGCGGAATTCCCGGACTACTGCCTTATATCATCTGCTGGATAATCATTCCGTCCGAAAAAACCTGAATTTATAAGCGTAATGACGGTATCCGGGGAAATATCAAGCTGTATCAGCAGCCCTGAGGTTTATTAGCTTCCAGAAAGATGAAAGCAGCATGCTGACACCGATGACAATCATCAGTATGCGCCCGGCAAAGGTCCGGATCAGGACGTCCAGAAGGTCAGAAAGTTTGGTATAACCCAGATATGAAGCCATGAATGCGGAAAACGTGATCGATGCCGCGAAAACCATCTTAAGCAGGTTGTCGATCCGTTCGGCAAACAGGTAAGCCGGGCGGACTTTCGTCAGGACTCCATTAACCTCAACCTGCCTGATTTTCCGGACTTTCGGGTGTTTCCGGTGCAGGAAGTATTCCCATATATCTTCAAAAAAATCCTCCGCTTCGTCCCGGATTTCCTCCAGAAATTCATACATGCCAGTATCATACCAAATCAGTCAATCCAAAGCGGTCTCATCGTTCCCGGGTATTTACCGTGTAGTTAAAGTTGGGGGGATATTTCGGCTATCGCCTGTCCGACCGTAACGACCGCGGCGCCCGAATTTTTAAGGGCATTCAGGTGGCTATCCAGCGTGGCAGAGGTTACATCCCATTGCGAGGGACTCGGTTTCACCTCATGATATACCAGAATCAGCCAGCTCCGGTCAGATTTGGCCTGATTGACCCAGTTGGTGATCTGGGTGGCGGACGTTGACCGAAGGACATTCTGAACTTTAAGCAGCGAAAAATTCATCCCGTTTTTGGTATTGTACCCGCTGGTTACGGTCCGGTGTGACCGGTTATAACGCATAATCTGTGACAGCACTATCGCGTTATAACTGCCGTAAGGAGTTGCGAAATCGTTAACTGCCACACCCAGCAGATTTTCCAGGTAGTTTTTCGGCTGGCTGAGCTGGTTTTCGACCTGGTTGTAAGTCAGAGTTGTCAGATCCGGATGGTTGATGGTGTGACTCCCCATATGATTACCTGAGTTTGCCAAAGCGACAACCATGGCCGGTGTCATATACCAGTAGCCGTCCAGGCTGCCGGTAGTCAGGTAAAAAGTCGCCCGGAATCCGTATTTTGAAAGTACCGGCCAGCCGTTCGTATATTGGGTTTTGGATGCGTCATCGAATGTAAGGCTCACAACGGCGCGGTTGAAGCCGTTACCAGGCTGCGGGGTGGGTGAAGGCGTTGCCGATACCACCGGTGTCGGAACCGGAGTATTAGTGATTCCCGGAGTCGGCGTCCGGGTGGGCGTCGGTGTCCGGGCAGGTGTCGGCGTCCGGGTGGGCGTCGGAGTAGGTCCGGAGGCCGGCGTCGGAGTCGGTGTAGGCGCAATGCCGCCGGTTCCGGCGAGTTCGACTGAATCGACGAATATGGCCGGCCGGGAGGAGCCGGTCTCGTCCTCGATCTGAAACCCGTACAGCTGTGTATTGGCGGCTCCCAGATCAGCCAACGGTATCGCATACTGTTTATAACTTCCCGTTACGGGATTCCCTCCGTAATTGGTGAGAAAAAGCTGCGGACCGATTTCCCGGTCGTTTGCCCCGTATGCAAGTACCGACAATTCGTCCCCCGACTGTCCTGACTGAACCGCGAACCTGACGGATGAAAAGCCCGAGGTATTCACACCGCCATCCTTATGCAGGTACAGACCGGCATACCCGCTGTTTACTGTCCAGCGGATGTTATTGGTACCGGCTAAGGGCTTCGATGTGTCATTGAAATTAACGGTACTACCCCATGACCAGGACACCCAGGAATTCCGGAGTGCATCATCGTACAGCACGTGGGTCGCAGTCTGCGCGTAAACTGATGACCCTATAAAAAGAATTGCGAGGGTAGTAATGAGTGTGCTGATAATTTTACGGAACATTAGTATTATTCATATTACAAATTATAAAAATTTTCAAGCGGTAATTATTGATTACCTTAAATATTTCCGCCATATCCGGAAATTCTGAACCGGTAATATGGCACGTTGAGTGCGGTGGGATTCGTACCCCGGGTTTTTGTATGTGTAAAGAAACGCAGTGACCAGCTGTGCCAAGTAACCTGCGATCCGATGTTCTTAAAAACCTCAGGTTCGGCACCGTTGTTAACATTTATGGATGGCTTTAACGAAGCTCATAAATATAATAGCCCGCTTCACCGAAAACTTCACTGGCTTGAGACAGTCCCTTTAAGGATGCCAGAGGTCCCGGCGAATATATGTATTTAATACCGGCTTTCCTGAGCTCCCCGTATGTTTCTTTTACCGTATCTGACCGGTTAATGCCTGAATATCCGAATTCTAAATCCAATACCTGTGCTAAAATCTTAAGCCGCGTGCCTACATCAAGTCCCGGATAGTCCACATCCCGATCGGAAATATAAACCCGCTTGTTGCCCAGGGCGGGAATAAACATTGTAGAGACATTCCGGTACCAATTATCGACATCCTGTCCTCTGCTAAAATCCTTTGGGGGGATTTCCAGAACCGTATCATCATATGTTCCGTGTGTTTGAAGAAATGTCATAGCCTTCATGACCGGACTGTTAACACTCACCCTGGGGATTGATAGCAACGGATAAATGAATCTGGCATAATTTTCATACGCTGAAGGTACCGTTAGGAAAAATAAAACCGAACCGGTGATAACCCTGAATTTCAGGGGGTATTTTTTTCCGGCCAGAAGTCCGATACCGAATGCAGCTGGAATGGAGCAGAATAACGGATAGTACCATGTCATTTGGATCATTTCAAAACCTTTAATCGTCTGGATGAAAAATAAGGGTATCCCGACCGATGCTAAACCCATTGTGATGACTGTCACAGAAATACGTGAAGGCAGCTTTTTTTTGACCAGATGCGAAGCGGATATGAGTATAATTCCGATAAATCTTGTCCCTATATTGCCTACGAAAAATAATAATAATCCGTATGCATGTACCGAAATGATGCCCCGGACGACATGGAGCCGGGTGAATGTATACATCTTTTCGGTAAACCCGTACCACGGAAGATTTAGCTCAAGCATCCGGTAAACCGGCCAAAGCGGGTAGTAGGTGAGACCCGATCCTGATACGGAAAATAATCCGTATGTCAGACCGGCTGTCAATGCTATTCCGAAATCGACCAGCAGAATCCGGTAATTACCTCTGAATAATTCCATTAAGGTAAAAATTCCCATTGCGGAAAACACAATCATTGCGGCATAGATTTTGAACATCGGGGAACTTCCGACAACCGGTATGAGCAGATAAGGAATATTCCGGTTACCGGTCCGGTAATATTCAAAAAGGATTCCGATAACAGACAGGATGAGAGGGACGGAAAAAGCAAACGGAACATTCAGGAGCGCCGAAGCCGGCTGGTTAATGCCGAATACGCTGCTTAAATCAGGAGCCGGATGACCGAGGAAACCGAGAATATAGCCGAAACTCCCTCCGAACATGATCAGTAACGTTCCGGCAACGGCCGTAACATTATTTCCTGCCCATTGTTTCAGCAGCGAATATGACCCCAGAGCCCAAAGGAATGATACCGTCAGCGGCATCAGCTGATAATAAACTGACAGCGGTGAAATATGCGACACTACCGAAATCCTGGCTACCAGGAAATCATAGAAAAAATGATATCCGAGAAGCCTGGTACCGGCCAGATTCGGATTCTGCGGCGGGAAAGCAAATCTGAATTCGTTGATATAGGAAAGATGGACCAGATCGTCACCTCTTTGAAGAAACGTATCCCCGATCCTTCCGGTCAGGGTCAGCGGGAGACTGAAAAGCACGGCACACACAATCAGAAACGTAAATACGTACCAGAAATTCGGGGGAAGACGTATTCTGCCGAATGGAAACCTGATAACAGAGATAACTGCGGTCACAATCAGTGCGGCGGGCGTCAGGAAATCCGCCCTGAGCCAAGCGAAGGCATATGCCGTTAGCGTGAACATGACGATCCCGGTCATGAAATCCAGAAACGGGCGCAGGTAAGATTTGGGTTTAAGTGACAGGCTTAAATTGACGAATCTTCCCGGAAGATATATTACCAGTGTCACAAACAGGACAAACCAGACGGTTTCCGGTATCCTGAATAAAATAATTCCGGCCATATGCAATTTATTACCCGGGAGTTTTTATGCCACAGTCGTATTTTCTCATAATGGCCCGTATTTACCAGTTAGGAGGCTGGACGGAGTAAAAGAACGGAAATGAAACGATTTTCCGTCCTGCTGAGGACAGGAAATTGCCGGTGTGCGTCGGCTTTTGTGCTGATACGGGATCGGCGCAACGGATGTACGGTTATTATGGAAAGATTATTCCGACTTAACTGATCATTAAAACAGAGTCTTTATAACAATAAAAACGAATATTTGTAGAAAATACTTGGAGTCTTTTTATGCTTGTTGGGAGTTGTAATTTTCATGGTAGTGCTCCAGTCCCCGGGCATGCAGCCGTTTTGTCCCCGTACCTTAAAATAGTATGTTGTGTCAGGAGTCAAATAATTGGCTTCGAATAACTGCACTCCCAGATTACCGAGAATAATGTCCGCTCCGTGTTCTTCAGCAAAGGATTTGGTCGAAAAAGATATAAAATATCTGTCGGTGTCCGCTAACGGCGTGAAATAAAGGGCTGCTTTTCCATTATAAGTATCTATCTGAAACAGATCCGGCACACCGATGGGTTTCACGTCTCCGCAGGAATAAGCGTCACCTGAAGAACTGCCCGATACTGCCGCTTCAATTACATTATTTCTTAATACGGCAAAATATGAAGCCTTTGTTGTCTGGAACTCACAATAGCCATCATCTACAACACAGGTACCGGGTGCTACAATGCCGTCCGTAGTCCATTCCGAAGTCCCGGAAATGGATCTTTTTATTTCCAGCGTCTCACCGTCATACTGCGTACCGACGTACGATTTTATTGTTATAGGCTCACTAAACTGTAACCCGATACTCGGTATTCCCCACTGCAGAGCCCCTATCAGTGAATCGTCGCTGCCTAAATTCTGCATTTGTGTTAATTCCGGTATTGATACCTCGAGCAGACTCGGATTGATGTTTAAGCCGTCTGTTGAGGAAATGACCGTACCGTCGTTTATTAGCACCTCATCGGTATTGCTGCCCGATGATACGGTTATTCGTACGTCCTGGTTGACGTTGATTTCATCCGTATCGGTATCGGACTGGGCTTCGAAGACATTGGAGTTAAGCAAGTCGGAAATGGAAGATGAGCTGACAGAAAGAGAAGCTGCAGCGGAAATTTTTGTCAGGATTACATTGTAATAATCGTCGAGATCGCTGTTTATACCGTTTATTGTGTGAGTTACATCATCCGGATCTTTCACGAATCCTGTGCCCGTACCCGAGGATAGGGTACCTGTAATGTAGAGGGTACCGCTGTCGGTGACTGTGACGTCGTTGGGTATAGCGGTTTCAAAAAAGGTATAACCCCAGTCCGGATCCCATGGCGTAGTGCCGCCAATAGTATAAGCCCAATCAAATGTACCGTCATTCTTGTATTTGACCAGGAAAATTTCCTCGGCTCCGGTTCCTGTCCTGACCTGTGGTGTTCCGTCGGGGTTGAGGTCTATAGAAGGAGCGGAATCGTCAAGCCCCTCTCCGAAATACCCGGCCAAATATACGTTTCCCGATGCGTCCGCGGCTACGGGACCGGGGGCGTTGGAGTCGGCACCGTCGAACGACTTTGTCCATACCTGTGTACCGTCGTTGTCATACTTCAGGAGAAATCCGCTGCTGCACGGTGGCGCCATGCAGCTTCCGGAAAGACTCGTATATCCCCCAATATACGAATTGCCGGCGGGTTCTACGGCAAGATAATTTTGGGAAATATTTTCATCGTCGGCAGTGCCGTACGTTTTGGTCCAATCATAAGTACCGTCACTACTGTATTTGGTCAAAAATACATCACTTAAACCAAGTGAAACTTGATTGTCCGTACCGCTACCGGGATCGAAGTCAACAGTATCCACAAAGGTGCCGGATATATACATATTTTCTGAATTATCCAGAGATATGCTGTAAGCATAATCTGCTCCCGTGCTGCCCCAGGTCTTTGTCCAGAAATAGTTTCCGTCGGTATCCAGTTTGGTAATGAATGCGTCACGGGTTGAGCTGTCGGACGAATGGCTGTCCCCCGTCCCCTCAAGATCGAAGTCTTTAGTGCCCTGAAAAGAACCAACCAAGAAAATACTGCCTGAAACTTCAATTTCAAATTGGTTACTGCCCTGCAGCAGTTTTACCCAGACAAAAGTACCGTCAATCGTATATTTTATTAAAAACGATTTAAGCGATCCGCCATCGGACAGAACTCCATCATCTCCTCCGGGATTGAAGTCAACGGTATTTGAAAATCCGCCTAGCAAATACATATTTCCGGAGTTATCAAACCCGACATGGCTACCACTGTCTGAGCCTCCGGCCCCGTACGTTTTTGTCCAATCATAGGTACCGTCACTGCTGTATTTGGTTATGTATACGTCTCCGACACCGCTGGCCGTGTACTCGTCAGAACCGGCAGGATTGAAATTCACTGTTCCGTAAAAAGACCCCGTGAAATAGACATTTCCCGAAGCGTCTACGGCAACATCGGATACATGCTGCTGGTCTGGTGCAGTCACCAATTTCGTCCAACCATATGATGATGCAGAGAATACCTGTTCCGGGGGGAAAATACAAAAATAATACCCTGCCAGCAATAAAATAATTGCAGCAGTGATTTTAGAATAAACTAAATAAATATCGGAAATAAATTACGCTCCAAGTATAAAATAATATACTTGACTCCCGTTGACAAGGTATAAGAATACCTATCATTCTCCGGAATCAGGTATTACTGTCTTCAATTTTCCTAAATGTACGTAATTTCTACAGTTATTTGCGAAATCTAAGTGAATATTTTGCGTTTTACGGGACTATTAATTACGGTATGCTAAACAGAAATGCTGAATATACTCAAAATAGTATGCGTCAACATATTTAACAAAAATAGCAAAGCGGTCAGTTGATAAAATAACGGAATCAGTGAGCGAACCATTAAAAAAATTCAAGTATTTAAAAAGCACGTTTGCCAAATCCGATTCCAACATCTAATGAAGATTTAGATTTGGTTTATTTTTGTGGATATACTGTTTCGTGAAGAATAGATTCTGATGTACTAGACGGTATGATTTATTATCTTGATATATTTATAATATCTAATAATTCATTTGATGATTTAATCGGATTTCTGGGATTATAAAGGTAAGTTTGCCATCCCAGTAGTTGTGCAGTTTTTATATTGGGTATGGAATTATCTACAAATAATACATTTTGAGGTTTATAACTTATTTCCTTCAATGCAATTTCATATATTTTTATATCAGGTTTTGCTACACCAAGTAAGCTTGAATCAATAATTGGATAAAAGTTTATTCGGGGTAATAAATTTGCATCAGATATTTTTTTGAACATTCTCTGATACATATTCGTAAGTAGTCCAACACTTATGCCATATTCTATAGCTTTATTTATTGGTTTTGTAATACTTTCATTTGGTGTAAAGCGCTTAACAAATTCGTCATTAAAGCAGTAATCGTCGGGTAAATTTAATCCGATTTCACGAAATTCATTAATCATAAGCTCAACGTCATATATGGTATTGATCTCACTATGATGGCTATTCCAGATATTCATAAATTCTGGATAAATATCACTTGTCACGCCCATAGACTCTAACATTCGTACCCAGCGATCAGTGCCGGAAAAATCCAATATTGAGACACCACCTACGTCAAGATAGATGAATTTAATCTTATTCCTTGGTTTTGTCATAATATTATTATATCTTAATCGTTTGATTAGAGCAGTATTTATTAGTTATTCCTTTTGAAGATTTTATGAATTGATAGTAAATTCATTAACTTTGAATTTTTATCTCTATTCGTGTATTTAACACAGGAGAATAAGCTTCGTAATTAATTGAGGAGGACGATGTTCTTGCGTTTACTTAAAAGTAGCTTAAAAAATTCCGGCTGCGCCGGATCTGCCGTTGTACCCGGTCTGAAGTACTTACTTGTGAGCCAGTTGAGTCAGAACTGGAACTCATTACTGGCTTACTTCGAACGTGTCTATTATACCCTCAAGCGGTTTGACCTACAACCACAATACACCTATGCTACCGTGTAAATGCTTACTGTTTTGGTTTTAGAGCATTCCTACCTAGCTCAAGCAGGTGTTGGTATTGCCAGTCTCGTTCCTTAGTGACGGCAGAATTGGCTTTGGACAAGTCAGTGGCCCTAAAGATAGCCTGTTGGGCATAGACAGCAGAGCCATAAGCATGTCGGGGAACATGTGCAGTTGCCACTGTTTGGCCAGCAGCATGGGCAGCGGAACTAGCTGGATTATCGTTTCCAATTTCCTTAGCAGCAGTATGGGAGTCAAGTGATGCCTTGCGGATAACAGCCATGCTGAACATACCTGATTTTATCCACTCATGCAATGCCTCGATGGCTTTTCGAGGACGTTGGTCTTCTGGATATTGTTCTTCGAAATATGGTAATACTCTCTCAGCACAGTCAATAGCCCAGATGGCTAACGTTTTATGTTGACTATCTTTTACAAGCTCCAGCATTTCCTCGTCTTTGTGTGTAATTGAAAATTTAGGTTTTTCCATATAGTGTGTTTTGTCCTATCTTAGTATATCAACTTCCAGAGGCACGAGAACGTCAGAAATAGGGCCCACCCACCCAGTTTTTCAGAATCCCAAAGGGTATAAGACCTCGAAAGAGTCCGCAGTGAAAATTATTACTTCTAGTTGAGGTACTCGAACTTAGGAGTCTGCTAGTTGCAGGAGTAGTAATACGCTTGGCTGTTAGGAACGTCTGGGATGAGACTCGTTGTTGATGTTTTCGACCATACACCTAATCCAGTTTTCTTATCAACAACCAGGGCGTTTATGGTTCGGTCAGTAGTTCCCTCGGTTAGACCAAGAGCCGTAAGCCTCTTGTCTGTGTTTTCAATAATCTGGAACTTAGCAGGCTCCATACTTCCAGTTTCAACGGATGTGTTTGTGAGAAACTTCAGAGTATCACCTTCAACCTCGAGCGCTATGGACGTAGAATCTCTTACCGCGCTTGCTTCAACATCAAACTGCTCATCTCCTGGTCGAGTTTCAGGAAAAAGTGTAGTACCAATTAGTGGTGAACAAGAGAATTGAATGTTGGCTTTTCTATCAATTCCTGTGTTGTAAACGGTTTCTTTTACGGGCATCGGTTTGAATTGAAGGGAGAAATAAACCGATGCACCGCCGATTACAAGTCCCACCAAAAGAAAAATAAATAATTGCTTTTTCACTTTTATCTTATAAGTGGATTATACGATAAATAAAAATGAACTACAAAATTAACACAAAATCTACCCGATGAAGTAGAACTATCAAGCCAAAAGTCGTATAATTAGGGCAGCTTGAATCTGCCCATTAGCTACAAACCGGAACGAAACACATGGGCTGGTATTATTTATTTTCAAACACAAGGTTTTTACAGTTTCTTGAAAAGCATAGAGATAGATTTTACCTCGTTTTGAGTCTTTTCTTAGTAGCTTCTCTACTGCTTCTTGCTTACATATTCTCATTCGCGAGTGTGTTACCTCAGACTGCATTGATAATAGTGGCAGGGATTTTATTGTTGAGTGGTGTAAATTATTTCTTCAAGAATCAGTTGCGGTGGCTATCATCACAAGTGTACCTTACGCTTGCGCCAGTAATTGCACCTCGGCTTGAATTGAGAATCGCTAACTTGCTGAACCCATCGAACCTTGGAGGGATGATTTTCTGGGTTTTGTCTGCTCTACTTCTGATAATTGTGTGGGGGAGGTCAGGAATAGGTAGTTTTCCGAGTCTCAAGACTTTCATCGAGATACACGGCGATTCATCTTTTTTGAAAACTCTCTGGCAGATTGATGCGGCGGTAGTGGCAGTAACCTTCATTAGCATCACATTTATCTTTGAACTTCTACGCAGCGGAGAAAGTATTGCCGCTAAAACGTTTTCGTTTGTCGTTAGAAAACTTCGGTACAAAGAAATCTTGTTGGTAAACCTTGTTGCGCTGATACCGTTAGGAATATCTACGTTTGTTGACAAAGACGGCAACAGTTGGACTGTGTTACTTGCTGGTCTCTCGCTTTGGATATTCTGCATCACCATCTTCTCAACTGTTTATTTACTTATGAGGCTTGTCCGACTTGTTGAGCCAAGTGAAATAATACAGGCAACAAACAAAGCGCTGGAGGGAATCATCAAGAAGGCTATTGTTGAAGAGATATTTCACCGAATTGCTGGAAACCTGCTTATGAATACAGGTGAAAAAGAAGGGTATATCGGTTTTGGTTCAGATTTCAGAGACGAGCTTTACCCCATAAGATTACCAACCGAGAGGAAGTTGTTCGTTTCAGATATAAAGATTGGTGCAATACCCAATGTAGTGAAACGACTCAAAAAGACAATTAGCGGGAAGGGCCAGAAGTTGGTCATTACCAAACAAGTTGGATACGAGGTTGTGCCCGATGACAATGTTATGGCAAGGCTCCACGAAGATGACTACTCCAAGGACATAGAGAAAGGAATCCGTAGACTCTACAAAACGAGAGAGGCCGAATCTGCCAGAACTGAGGATGTGGGCAGTACTTTTGACTTGATTCGAGACCAGGCCGTATCGGCTATAACGAAGGGAGTAAAAGCAAACCTTTCGATGAGTCTTGATAACTTTTATCTCGCTTTAGAAATAATATATAGCTCCTTGGCGAAAATTGGTGCACGTTTTGACTTCAAAGCTTCAAGAGAAGCGTTTCTTGAGACACGTTCCATGGTTCTTATTCAAAGTAACCTAAGGGAGGTAATTGGAGAAGCCATAAAAAGTCAAAACAAAGACTTGATAACCGATGTATTGTATTTCCCTGTTCGCATGATGAAGCTTTCGATGAGTAATAGGGACCACTTGTTATTCAAACAGGCGGTATATCTATATTACAACGCCTATCTTTTTTACAAACAGCATTACAAAACAAACGACAGCCTCATCGTTGACCGTGTATGGCGACATCTAAAAGAGTTCAGCGACTATGAGTTAGGTCGAAAGTTCAACCATCTGATGGAATCAGATGAAGACAAGGAACTTGTCGCTGGATATGTAATCGAAATACTTCTCGTATTACAACATCTGATAAAAAGCTCGATTGATTACTCGGACACAAAGGCGTTCAACGAGTTTATGAGTGGATTCGAGAAGTTATTCAAGAATCTCACTCGTGATTTCAGGAGCACTAGGCATGATGTAGATATGATTGAGTTTGATTTACTGCATGAGAAGGATGATGACCGTAAGGCTCAACTAGAAGTACAGCTTTCGATAGCAAAACGGGTAGCTGGAATAAACAAGCTAATTGCGCAACATAAGAAAGGCATCAAGTTTGGCCTTGGAGCGTGGCTATTACGCCGCAGGCTTGCGGGGAGCACAAAGGGGAGGTTTGGAATTGAGAACCTGCCCAAGTTCTATGCACTCGGTTCATTCAAAGATATTTATGAGTTGTACTTTCATCTTGATAAAAGGAGCTTTGGTGATACCTATGGGTGGCACTGGTGGGACTCAGACCAGTTTGATGATGAAGAGGGTCACTGGATTGATGACAGTTGGTTAGATGAGTTCTATTGTATTGCTGGAATCAAAGCTATCGGAATTGCGGGCAACGCGAATCTTGTCGCACTTCCTACGCCGGAGGATGATGAATACTTTAGTTCAGGCGGTCTAAATTACGTCAAAGAAAAACTGCAAAAGATGGTACAGAAAATAAAAGATAACATAGGGAAGTTTGAAGGCATCATAACTACCGATGAATTAGTGAAAGGTGATGTTTTGATACAAGCTCACGAGAGAGGTGTAGTGGCGCAAAAGGAAAAGGAAGAGCAGCATGTCATAGATGCTGAACTTGAAGAAGAGGCAATAGAAAAGTTCCGTGAAGAATTTATGAAAGCCTGGACAAAAAACGTAACCATAAGGAAACTGTTTGAGGCTAAAAAGGCTTTTCTGGATGAGACCGACGTGGTACTGAGAGGGAGAAAAACCGGTACTTTAGGATACAATAGGCTTGAACTAAAGGAATTGTTTATCGCCAACAGTAGCAAGGATTATGGTGGATTCGGAGACCACTATGGCTCATCCATGGGACAAAGCGATGATGTCCATTTTTTCAATGAAATTTATAAAAAAACAAAACAAAAACAAAACATTAGTTCGGTAAATATAGAGGAGGAGCTTGAGGAGAGAATAAGAGTATTACGCACTCTGGGCTATCACTGCGATGCAATTTTGGTAAGTAGTTGGAAGGTTACTGAAAAACTACATGGAAGCAAGAAATTCACGCAGCGTTGGCAAGTGCCAGAAAAGTCAGACTTACATGGATTTTATGGACTATTTATGAGAGTTCCTATTTTTCAAGTACCAGGGCCAGGAGATGAGGAAAAGGTTATCTTGATAGACATTAGGAAGTTTGGACGGATACATCAACTGAGAGTGGATAAAAAGACTGATGGACAATTCAAGTTTTCGATTGAGCCCATGACGGAATCACTGTTTGAGACGATGATACGGGATAACCCAGACATTCTAAAAGATAAACAAACTGGAGAGACAAAGGACAAAGCGGGGGTATATCGAGAATATCAGAAGCGTGTGCACCTCAAAGTATTTCAGCGTACGAAGTTTGAGCTGAAGGACGAGAATGCCGGTATTGCTCTAGAAGTAAAAGAAGAAGGTTAGGGTAATAAGAAATTATTCAGTCGCTCCTTAGATATTTTCGCAAGCTATTCCATCACCCACACCAACTGCATCTAGTTTCATCGGGTCATTCTGAGCCGTAAATCCGCAGCAGTTGAAAAACGCCTGGGCTTCATCGTGAGATGAAAAATCAGAACAGTCCCTATCAGGACTCGTACATGAATACTTACATGCACCGCTGCCCGTAGTAGTTCCAGTTGAGGTATTGTTGTTTGTTGTACTTGTGGAAGTTGTGGGCATAGGTGTGGCAGTTTTGCACGAACCCCAGAGTCCTTTGTAAGATGTTCTGGCTTGCTGTTCTGCCTCTCGTAGTTTATCTTGGTATTTTACGTCGGGAGGATACGAAATGGCGCTGGCGTAACCCTCAGATACTAGGACATGATTGATGAATAAATCGCCCATATAAACGTATCTCAGAAGTCTACCGTATCGGTCTGTCTCAGATACGTCTTTCTCAAGCCCTACAATTTCATTTTCAACCAGCTCTTTGTTCTTGGCTGTCGCTTCCTTACTGAAACACTGCACCGGTTGTTTTGGGTCAACACTCTCGGGAGTATCAACTCCAATGTAGCGCACCCGTTTTACATTTCCCTCGCCCAAGTCAACATCTATTGTGTCTCCGTCAATCACAGCCACGACTTTTGCGAGTGCCAGGTTAGGATTGTTCGGCGCTGTTTGTGCTTTGAAGACTGTAGGGGAGGTTTCAGGTTCTATCGGTTTTGTCGCCTGTGAGACGTTTTGGTCAACTTGTACTGTGGGTTGTTCTTTTTGTTGAGTAGGCTTGCTCGGTGAAGACATAGCCACTACCCAAGCGCTTCCAAAGAACAAAGTAAATAAACCTATTGTGGCGAATGAAGCGTAACGAGTCTTTTTATTACTTACTTTTTTATTTACTAACCAAACTAACAAAACAGCAATAGCAAACGGGAGAAACGCCAAGCCCAAAAGAATGGCAAGAGGTATTGTTATCAGCTTCTTTTTACCTGTAAATAATTGTTTCATTTCATCCTAAGTAACGCCCCGATTATACCAGAAATACGCCTGGTAGCGGCTTATTTCGTTAGAAAGCGGAATGCCAGAGCTATCAGTGCAATTATCACTAGATACACAAAATAACTACGGATGAGACCGAATACGATTATTAGATTTTCTTTGAACTGAGTAGTCCTTGCGCCCTTACTGCTCATTGCACCCCAGATGGCAAAAGCCAGGATAATGCTAAAAAGAGCAACAGTAAAGATAACAAGACTTGTAAGTGGATTAGTTATTGTCATAGGTTTTGCAATTTTCTTGATACCAGGTAGGCATAAAACCGACATCTTTGTACTCGTACATGGTGCGCTTGGTTTGATTGGTATTCCAGTCTGTAGTTAGACCAAGAACAAAACCATCGCCGTCTTCTACAGCTTCTGCATAAATGTTCGCACCTTCAGCTTCAAAGATAACTTTGTTATCTCTTACAATCTTGAGTAAGTGCGGAGTATGATTCATGGCCAGGTTTGCAGTCATTATGTCTTCAGGGTCGCCGTCCCCGTCTACATCAAACGACTCTTTTGTCCAGGGAGACGATTGGTTGGAGAGCATATAGAACTCACTGCCTTCTGGCGCTTTGGTCGGGTCAAACGGTTCGCTCATCACAAAAGGGGTAGGTTGTGGATTGATGGCCACTTTCTGGCAGTCTGTAGCGCCCTGTGTGGTCTGTTTTTCTTTCGATTGACTAACTACGACTACAAGTAACGCCATAACTAAAATTGCGGTAATGATGACAATTTTCTTCTTCATACAAAAACAGCAACTATCACTAGTTGCCTGCGTGTGCGCTCAGCTTCGATATGGCATTTATGCCAAAGACATTATAGCTCCAGTTTGGCATAAAGACAATATGCCAGGCAGTAAATTGAAAGAAAACGAGGTGAGAAGAACGTTTGGTGAGAACGTGCGAGCAGTACGATTGAAGCTCAAGAAATCTCAAGAGGATTTAGCGCTAGATATAGGGATGGACTTGACTTCGATAAACGAAATTGAAAATGGTCATCGTAATCCAAAACTCAATACTATTTTCAAGATTGCTACCGCGCTCGGAGTACCTTCGACCAAGCTCTTGCCCTTCTGATGGAGACGAAAAAGTAGGACGTATCTCTATATTGTTTATATTTATATAAATCATATATGGATTATTTATATATAAATCTATGTGGCTTATTATAAGTGAGTGAAGGTACGGGATACCTTGATGATGCTTGAATCTTTCACTAGTTTCTTTTCCTGCTTCTAGCACTTCAGAGTCTGATATTTATTACATGGTTTATCCCGTCATATCGGTCTATATTGACATTTTAGTTATATATTGCTACAGTAAAATTATTGAAAATTGAATAGCCAAGTAAGCGGATATTGCTAGGTGAACGAAACCTCAAGTTTCAAGTAGACGCTAGCTAGGCCCAAAACGGTTCGTAAGGGAAAAAGGATAGGAAGGCAAAACCTCGGAGAGTAATTCGAGAGACAACCCTAAATCCCTAGCCCTGATGAAATGCACACTTTGAGTGTGTCATCAGGACAACCGTTTGAGTGTAACTGATGAGCAGCTCAAAGGAGCTGCTTTTTTTGTGGCCTAACGCTTACTATGAAAAATCAAACCGATACCGAAAATCAGTTGTATAGAAGTGATGACTTGCTCGTCTGTAGTTTTCTGCTTTGTAATCAAGCCCGCCTTGTAGATATTATCCCCGACACGCCACGACATTTCACTTTTGTTTTTCAAGACCCCAGTAAATGCAGGCAGTTAGTCCAGGAGTATGTAAACGGCGGGACTGCTGTGGCACGAGAGCTTTTCTCCAGAAGGGAGGAGCTTTTGGGGCTGATGAGAAATAGAGACGGATACCGAAACGGAGGCTTATATGGAGACAGCTACAAGTAAATCTACCTACATATACCACTATCGAGAGATTCCAGATTGGCTTCGGCAATCACCTAAAACATTTCATCTCCTTGCTGAGTTTGCCCGTAGAGCCAGGAGAGTCGAAGGAGATGTAGCCTGGAATGGTGAAAACATTCATTTACTACCCCGTCAATTTATTACAGGAAGAATCAAGTTATCTCTGGAGTTGGGACTTACGCAAGGTGAATACAGGTCTGCTTATGAGAAGTTAGTTCGATTCCGTCTCATTCGAACCATCCGAGCAACCAAGCGCTACACCGTTGGTGAATATCTGGCGGATGGCATTTTTGGATTGAATCTCGCTGCCAATCAACCATCCGAACAACCATCAGAATTACCAACCAGCAACCAACCAACAACCACTAATAATAATGAAAACAAAGATAAGAATTTATATTCGCGATTTGAGACAGACAAAGAAAAATCGCCTTCTTATAAGAACAAACCCCTATCGGACTCAATAGGCAAGATTCGGGAAAAGTACTCGTTCCTCCAAAAAAAGAAGGGAGGGCAAGGTACATGAATCACGAACGTATAGAGGCCGAAGCTAGGATTATTGCTGAAAAATTGAATGACCTCAATGGCTTAGGTTTTCATTGTAAGGCTATCTATCTACTTGGCCCTCAAACTTGCTACGAACTTAGTTCCCACACACTAGATATGGAACGTCGAGGGAAGTTGAAAAAATCTCCAGCCGCTTACTACAACGGGTGCGTCATGCAAGAAATCCAAAAACGTGGTCTCAGATGGAACACTAAACGCTATGAGTAACAATAAATCTTACACTGACCAGATTGTAGAGAAGAAAACAAAGTTCAAGGTTACGCTTAGCCAGGATGAACGTATGCGTATAATGGCTAACTTGATGATAGATAGAGTCCTGGAGGACTACCGAAACGGACAGTTGAAGTTTGTTGTAAAATCTAGTAATCTTATTATGGAACACCAACATAGAAATAGAAAATGAAAACAGAATACGCTATCGGTATTTTACGAGTATCTTCTACCAAGCAAGGTCTTATGGGTGATAGCCACGAAGACCAGAAACAGCAACTACTCCGGCGGGCAGAACAATTAGGTTTGACCATCAATCGCAACATTACTATTAGTAAGTTTTTCGAGTTCACTGAGTCGGCTTCGGGAGAGCTAGATAGACAACCTATTCTCAAAGCTCTCGAACACTGTAAAAATCCCCACAATAAAATCAGCTACGCTTTCATAAAAAGCATTGACAGGGGCACGAGAGGCGGAGCTACGATGTATGGATTGCTCAAGTCTCAGTTTGCTAAGTATGGGGTTCAATTTATTGACGTGTATGGAGTAATCGGAACGCAAACAGTAAATACTCTCGACCATCTTGGTCTCAAGTATAACTGGTCAGAGTATAGTCCCACCTGGGTGACTGAAATGTTGGAAGCAGAGAGAGGTAAAAGCGAGGTAAGGGACATTCTTACAAGGATGATAGGTGCGGAAGTCAGGTATGTACGTATGGGTTATCGTGTTAGGCCAGCACCACCTGGTTATCAGAATGAAAAGATTGAAACAACCCATGGCATGAGAGTTATTCTTGCACCTCACCCTGTAGAAGCTCAGTGGTTTATCAAGATGTTTGAACTTCGAGAACAAGGAACTTTGACGGATTTACAGATTGTCGAACAAGTAAACGCCATTGGTTACAAGTCGAGAATGAGAAAGCTCCATGATAAAACTGATAAGCAAAAAATTATTGATAAAATGGGAGGAGTACCACTTACCATCAAACAGATGCAGCGCTACATTCAGAATTCTATTTACGCTGGTGTAAACACTGAAAAGTGGCTTGATGGTGAACCAACAAAATGTAAGTTTCCTGGTCTTGTTTCAATAGACACGTTCAATCGGGCTAATCGTGGGAAAATAACTATTGTTGAAGATGGCGACACTGTGAAGATTTATCGAGGCAAGGTTGACCCTTGGAGATTGAGGAAGCAGAAGGAGAATCCACTCTACCCGTACAAACAATATATTTTATGCCCGACGTGTAGAAACCCTCTACTTGCCAGCGCTTCAAAGGGTAAGTCTGGTAAACACTTCCCTGCTTACCATTGTAGCCGTGGTCATAAATACTTCAGAATACCCGTAGACGCACTAGAAACCCGTGTAGAGACGTTTATGGAGCATGTAGACTTTGATGAGAGCTTTGTAAAAAGATTCAGAGATATATTCCTAGGGGAATGGAACAAACGGGAGCACCAGGTATCAGATGTAACTGTCAAACTCAACGAACGACTTATCAGCATTGAGCATGAAATCCATGAGCTGAAAGATAAAATCAAGATGCTCTCACTTCCAACTACAATCAAACTGATTGAGGATGACATAGAAAAACTGGAGCATGAGAAGGTAAGTCTCGTGGGTGTACGAGAAAAGAAAGAGAAAGAGCAGATTGATATTCAGATACTCATAAACTACACCCAGTACTTCATGGAACACCTCAAAGATTTACTGTTCGGAAGCACTAATCCCTTCCAAAATGCTGCCATGTTCGGGCTAGTTTTTGAAGACCTGCCAACCTACACAGAATTAGAAAATGGAACACTCAATTTAGCCCCTCTTTTCGAGCTAAACGATAAGTACAACACTTCAAAAACACTATCAGTGAGCCCAGGAGGATTCGAACCTCCAACCAATAGCTTAAAAGGCTACTGCTCTGCCGTTGAGCTATGGGCCCGAAGTATTTGCCTAATATACTCTCTTCCTCGGTACGACTTCAACTCTTTTTCACGCCTGATTGCGTCTGGGCGGTTATTGAACTTTTCAGTATATTTAATTGCCCATTTTCCTTTCCGTCTCTTGGTATGACTACTCTGCTTGCTACTTAAGTAGCCACTATGCCGTAATAATCTCTTTTCAAGATTATTGGTTTGACTAATATAAATTCTATCGGTGTCATCCATTATAACGTACACCCAAGTCGTCATAGCTTAAAAGTCCGCCAGCCGGCGGATCTGCCGTTGAGCTATGGGCCCTTTAACGACACTTCATTATATCAAAAATTACTCACTGGGTTATATTTTCTATGTGTTCGAGCCGGGCCAGTTTTCCCGAACTTGGATCAAACTCGACTGACACGCAATCCAGCCGTATCGATTCAGGTAGTTCCGGATGTGCGGACTGGAAAATGTTTGCCGCCGTCAGTATCCGTCTGATCTTACGGGTAGTGATAGCCTCTTCCGGTGTACCGAACAGCCTCCCTATCCGGGTTTTGACTTCAACATAAACCACCGTCCCGGCTTTAAGGCAGACTATATCGAGCTCCCCGAATCTGGTCCGGAAATTACGGGTTAAGATGCGGTACCCGTTTTTGGTGAGGTAGCTAGCTGCCAGGTCTTCTCCGTTATTACCCAACACCTGCCGTGGCGTTTTTCCGAACATCGGCTTCATTCAGCTTGCTCGCCAGTCTGCCTTTCCGGGCGCGCAGATAATACAGCTTAGCCCGGCGGACATCGGCACGTTTTTTGACTTCCAGCTTCCTGATCCATGGTGATGTAAGGGGAAAAATCCGCTCAATGCCGATCGCACCGGTACCGATCCGTCTGACCGTCATCATCGTGTCGGATCCGGAACCCCGGACAGCAATCAGGATGCCCTCAAAAACCTGGATTCTTTCCCGTGTCGTTACATGCACTTCCCGCTTTGCCTTGCCGGATACTTTTTCCTTTTCAATCAGTTTGTAGTGAACCCTGACCGTGTCACCGATTCCGGCGACGGTCGGCTTGGCATCCTGCTTGTCCGGCTGTGTCCACGTGATTTTTATTGCCATAGGCGATCTCAGCGAATCAGAAAGCTATTTTACCAGTTCGGACTGTTTACGACAAGCTTCGATGAATGCCAGGAATACCGGATGGGGTTCCAGCGGGCGTGACCGGTATTCGGGATGGTACTGGGTTCCGAAAAAGAAAGGATGTTCAGATTTAGGCAGCTCGATGATTTCCACGAGATTTTCGACCACCGACCGACCGGCCAGAACCAGCCCGGCCTTTTCAAAATCCGAGGCATATTTGTTGTTGAATTCATACCGGTGCCGGTGGCGCTCACCTACAACTTTCTTGCCGGGATCTGAAAAACCGTTCCGGGAGCTATAAATTTCATCTGCCATCGTCCCGGGTTTCACTTTACAGTCCCAGCGGCCCAGCCGCATCGTTCCGCCGTATGCCCGCCGTTTCAGCATCTCATCCTGACCGGTAACCATATGGATTACCGGATACGCCGTATCGCTGTCGCATTCCAAAGTATGCGCGTTTTCGAGCCGGAGTACGTTTCTGGCGTATTCAACGACAGCCAGCTGCATTCCGTAGCAGAGTCCCAGGTATGGTACTTTCCGCGTCCGGGCATACCCGACAGCGGTGATTTTGCCCTCCACGCCCCGCGGGCCCCAGCCAATCGGAACGATAATACCGTCCGCGCCTTCCAGCTGACTGAGGTCTCCTTTTTCCAGCTTTTCAGCCTGAATCCATTTGGTCACGGCTTTCACTCCGGATTCCCATCCGGCATGACTGATCGCATCCAGAAGTGCTGCGTAACTGTCCCGCAGCTGATATTCACCGGTGGCAAAATACTTGCCGACGATGGCAATGGTAATCTCATCCCGTTTTTTGGCCAGGGCTTTGCCTACCATCTGCTTCCAATCCCCGAGCCTGAGCCTGCCCAGCGGCAGTCCCAGCATGGTCAGGATCTTTTCATCGAATTTCTGCTGGGCATAATGTAACGGGGCTTCATATGGTGTCGTCAGATCAACACTGTTAATGATATGGTCCGGATCGACATTACAGAAAAGGGCAAACCGCTCGCGTCGCCTGTCATCAACCGGCTTTTCTGACCGGGCAACTATGAAATCCGGTTGTATACCCATTGAGTTCAGGGTCCGGACCGAAAGCTGTGTCGGTTTGGTTTTCGGTTCACCCAGGTGAATCGGTGTCGGCAGGTAACTGACATGCACATGTATGACGCTGTTGGTTTTAATCCTTGATAAAATCCGTGACGCTTCGTAATAAAGCATGTTCTGGTATTCCCCGGCAGTCCCGCCGAGTTCGATTATGACTATATCGGCTTTTTCCTTCTGTCCGGCTTCACCGATCCTTTTGATGATTTCATCGGTGACATGCGGTATGGCTTCGACGTCCTCGCCTTTATAACCGAAGCTCCGCTCCCTGTCGATGACTGCCTTATAAATTTGCCCCATGGTGACGAAATTGTGCCGATGCATGTTTTTGCCCAGGTATTTTTCATAAGTACCCATGTCCATGTCGGATTCCGTTCCGTCCTCCATGAGATATGGATCACCGTGTTCTACGGGATTGATAAGACCGGCATCGATATTCAGGTAGTTTTCACACTTAACGCAGGTGACACTGAAACCGCGGTTCTGAAGAAGCAGAGCAATGGCGGCTGTGACGTTTCCTTTACCGATTCCGGAGATCACCCCGCCGGAAACGAAGATGTATTTAGTGGGCATAGCCAAAGATACCAAAACAGCTGTCTATCGTCAATGGAGCGCAGCGGTATCAGCGGGATTTCCGAATAACAAACACAATTAACCGCTCAGTGGGCGGCAGTTTTTCCGGTTAGCAACTATGATTAATGAGTGCTAACGCACCGGTCAGACCGGTACCACGGTTTATAAATGATCAGGACTTCCGTTTCGGCTGCTTTTTACCCGGAATTATCGTTGCGAATTTCTGCTGGAATAATGCCCGGAAAATATCACCCTTGGTTACCATGCCGATTACCCTGTCTCCCTCACCCAGTACCGGCAGCTGATTCACGTGCCGGGCGATCATCCGCGACAGCGCCCGCAGTGCCGGAGTGTCCACCCTGGTAAAGACTACCCGCTTATTCATGACATCACGGGCAGTCGAAGTTAAGATTTCCTGAAGCTTATTTTCCATTGCCTCAAAATCGCTTGCTGAAGCGAAATCCGCAATAAATTCGTCATAGTCCGGATACAGCTTGGAGAGTAGGTCATCCTTTGTGACGATGCCGACCAGTTTTTTATTGGCATCGATGACCGGAAGGGCGTTGATGTTTTTACTGAAAATGAGTTTCCAAACCTCCTTCAGTTTCATGGTCGGAGGTGCGGTCGTAACACTCTTACTCATGACGTCACTGACATTCATGGGGTCTCCGTTAGCGGAGTTTAACGTAGTGATACAAGAAGTGTCAATAAGCTGAAAAAGACCCCGGTAATCAGACTTCGAGCGTCGGCGGTGTGTAGCGCCGGTGCCGCCGGGCGACCCGGAGTTCGATTAAGCTGCGGCGCAGGATCGCCTGGGCATTTGCCAGTTCCTCACCCTTTACGCGCCTGCTGATGGCTTCTTGTGCTGCATGTCTGGCTTTTTCGATTTCCGATACATTCACCTCATCCGCGTGAACTGCGCGGGAGACAAGAATGGAAACCTTATCCCGGGTGACTTCCATGAATCCGCCCCCGATTGCCAGAAAATACTCCCGGGTCGGAGTTTTTATTTTAACTTCCCCTTCTGAAAGTGAGGTGAACAGTGCCATATGACGCGGCAGTATGCCCACTCTGCCGGCCGGTGTCGGTGCATAGACGGCTTCAACGCTTTCGGTAAATGCGATCCGCTGGGGTGTGACGATTTCGAGCATGAATGTAGCCATAGGTATTTAGGTATTTAAGTATCTAGGTATCCGGGTATTTGGTTATAATAAATTATTCTGAACCTTGCCTTAATACCTATATACCTGAATACATATATACTTATATACGTTATTTCACTTCATCGATGCCGCCGATCATCATAAACGACTGTTCCGGCTTGTCATCATGCTTACCATTCAGAATCTCCCTGAACCCGCGGATGGTTTCTTCGAGCGGTACGTACTTACCGGTCCGGGCGGTGAAGGCTTCGGCAACAAACATAGGCTGGGGCAGGAATCTCTGGATTTTACGGGCTCTGGAAACTACCAGCTTATCCTCTTCACTGAGTTCTTCCATACCCAGAATCGCAATGATATCCTGCAGATCCTTATAGCGCTGGAGAACTCTCTGAACGCCCCGGGCTACCTCATAATGGTCAGTACCGACGACCCCGGGTTCCAGAATACGTGAATTTGAGGATAAGGGATCGACTGCCGGATAAAGACCCTGCTCGGCAATTGCGCGCTCTAGGGATATGGTGCTGTCCAGGTGCGAGAATGTCGCCACCGGCGCCGGATCAGTATAGTCATCAGCCGGTACGTAAACTGCCTGAACTGAAGTTATGGATCCGCTTTTTGTCGAAGTAATCCGCTCCTGGAGGGCACCCATTTCCGAAGCCAGGGTCGGCTGATAACCGACGGCGGAGGGAATCCGGCCGAGTAATGCCGATACTTCGCTTCCGGCCTGTGCAAACCGGAAAATATTGTCGATAAACAGGAGGACGTCCTGTCCCTCTTCATCACGGAAGTATTCCGCCATTGTCAGTCCGGTAAGTCCGACGCGCAGTCTGGCTCCCGGAGGTTCATTCATCTGTCCGAAAACCATTGCGGTTTTGTCGATGACGCCGGACTCTTTCATTTCCGTCCACAGGTCATTTCCTTCACGGGTCCTTTCTCCGACACCTGTAAATACCGATACACCGCCATGCATCTCGGCAACATTATGAATCAGTTCCTGGATCATTACTGTTTTGCCGACTCCCGCCCCGCCGAAAATGGCAATTTTGCCGCCTTTCACGAAGGGTGCAACTAGATCGATGACCTTAATGCCGGTTTCCAGGATTTCCTGCTGGGTGCTTTGTGAGGTCAAAGGCGGTGCCGGCCGGTGAATCGGATAACTGTGGGAGCTTTTAACCGCTCCGGATTCATCTATCGGCTGTCCGGTGACGTTGAATATCCGGCCCAGCGTGGATTTACCGACGGGAACCGTAATCGGAGCTCCGGTAGCCCGGACCGGTTCGCCGCGCTTGAGTCCGTCAGTCGATCCCATAGCTACGGTACGGACACGCCGGCCACCGATGTGAATGGCCACCTCAAGGACGAGAATCCTGCCGGAGGCGCTGTCGCTTAACTCCAGTGCGTCATAAATAGCCGGTAATTTCCCGGCCGAAAATTCCACGTCAACTACCGGGCCGATGACTTCGATTACCCTGCCGGTTGGGATTTTACCGTTACTGACTGAATTTCCGTTTTTTAACATACTGATTCTCCTTTAACGTCTCAGCTGACTGCCAGCCGGGCGGTGATCATATCGGTTATTTCGTAAGTAATTTTCTCCTGTCTGGCTTTGTTATATACGAGTGTCAGTTCCTGCATCAGTGAAACTGCATTATCGGTTGCATTGCGCATGGCAATCATTCTGGCGGAATGCTCGCTGGCTTCAGCCTCAAGAACCGCATCCCGCAGCTGGTTTTCGATATAGTGCGGCAGAAGGGTACTGAACACTTCCTCAACTGAAGGTTCAATTTCGATATCCGCCGGTCTGACAGCCTGACTTTCGACTTTTGCCAGAGACAGCGGTAGCACGGTTTTCCGGGTCGGTACCTGAATAAGTGCGGAAATGAAATCACTATAAACAATATCAACTCTCCGGCAAGTGCCGCTCAGAAATTTACCTGTAGCCAATTCTATGACCGGCGGTACCGCACTGACCCAGGGAGTAGTGTCCGAAAAATCCGCCACTACTTCCCGGCCGATCCTGACCAGGAAGTCCGCACCCTTTTTGCCGAGCGTTATATACTCATGTCCGGCATCTGCCGTTTCCGTCTTCATCAGATACCGGAATAAATTCGTATTCAGACCTCCGGCCAGACCTTTGTTCGTGGAAACGAGTATCACCAGTAACTTTCCGGCGTCGCTGCGGGGCGGCGTCAGGAGCGGATGATGCTTGGAATCTGTCCTGGCTGCCAGGCTGTGCACCATTTCGTGAATTTTACCGGCATATACCCGTCCGGCCAGGGCTTCAGCCTGGGCTTTTTTCATTTTGGATGCCGCTACCAGTTCCATGGCTTTGGTAATCTGGGCGATGTTTTTCGCCGTTTTAATTCTGCCTTTAATCAGCCGGATATTAGCCATATATTTTCAGACTACAAATCCTTTCCGGAAGATCTCGACTGCCTGTTTCAGCTGTTTCTCGGTTTCTTCGGACAACGCCTTGTCACGGGCGATTGTGGTCAGGATCTTGCGGTGTTCGCGTTCCATAAAATCCAGGAATTGCTGCTCGAAGTCGCCGATCCGGCTGAGGGGAATATCATCCAGGTGGCCTTTGGTGCCGGCCCAGATTGAAACCACCTGACGTTCAACACTCATCGGCACGAACTGCGGCTGTTTCAGAAGTTCCACCAGACGGCTGCCCCTATCGATCTGCTTTTTGGTAATTTCGTCAACGTCCGTCGAAAACTGGGCAAATGCCGCCAGTGACCGGTATTGGGCCAGGTCAACCCGGAGGCTGCCGGCGATCTTTTTCATAGCTTTGATCTGCGCTGAAGATCCGACCCGGGAAACCGACTGCCCGACATTGATTGCCGGCCGCTGACCGGCGTAAAAAAGATCCGATTCGAGGAATATCTGACCGTCAGTAATGGAAATGACGTTTGTCGGAATATATGCCGAAAGGTCATTGGCCAGCGTTTCGATAATAGGCAGTGCGGTGATGGATCCGCCGCCATGGTCGTCATTCAGGCGGACAGCCCGCTCCAGAAGCCGGGAATGCAGATAAAAGACGTCTCCCGGGTATGCTTCCCGTCCGCTGGGACGCCGCAGAATCAGGGATATCTGGCGGTACGCCCAGGCGTGTTTGGATAAATCGTCATATACGACCAGGACATCCTTCCCGCGGTCGAGGAAATATTCTGCCAGGGCACAACCGGTATACGGGGCCATGTACTGGTAGGAGGCCGGATCCGATGATGTGGCCGACACTACGATGCTGTAGGACATGGCATCGAACTTTTCCAGTGCATTAATCACCTGCGCTACGCGGGAAGTTTTCTGTCCGATGGCTACGTAAATACAGATCACATCCTCACCTTTCTGGTTAATGATGGCATCAACGGCAATGGCTGTTTTGCCGGTATTGCGGTCCCCGATTATCAGCTCCCGCTGGCCGCGGCCGATCGGAATCATGGCATCGATAGCTTTGATACCGGTCTGAAGCGGAGTGTTGACCTGCTGCCGGAACACGACACCCGGTGCGATTTTTTCCAGTGGATATCTGGTTTTGGTAGCTACATTAGGTTTGCCGTCAACCGGTTCACCCAGCGGATTAACCACCCGGCCTAAGAACCCGTCACCGACCGGTGTCGACAGTATCTGTCCGGTAGCCCTGACTTCATCGCCCTCGCGGATACCCAGCACCTCACCCATTACAATTATTCCGACTGATTTTTCTTCCAGATTAATCGCAACCCCTTTAATGCCACCGGCAAATTCGACTATTTCCATATAACCGCAGCCTTCCAGACCATCGACTTTGGCTACGCCGTCACCCACAGATGTCACTGTACCGATTTCACTGACGGAAAATTCCGGCGTAAAGGCGGCCAGGTGCTTTTTCAGAGGTCCGGTGATATTCGTATTGACTGTGCGTTTCATGATATCTGCTTAATCTGACTTCAGGCTTTTTACAATTTCTGACAGCTGTCTTTTCAGGCTTGTATCCAGGACCCGGTTTCCGATCCGGATGCGGATCCCCCCGAGGACTTCCGGATCGACACGGTACTCGATCGACCGTACTGTTCCGATCCGGCTGACCACGGAACTGACTAAGGATTTCAACCGGCCGTCCAGTGGTGCAGCGCTGGTAACCACGGCTGTGTCGGCCTCATTTGGAGTATCCGGAATTAACGGATCCTTTCGATTTCTTTTCATAAACAAATTTTTACTGTTTCAGTTGTTTCAACTGGTTCTCCAGCAGTTTCCGGTGGCCATCCCGCGTAATCAGTGACGGCAGAATCCGTTCTACCATGGCAGCGGCCAGATCCACGGTTTCCGACTGCAGTTTTTTCTGCATGACCCGGTACTCGTCTTCCATTTCTTCGCGCCGTTTTTCCATCATGCGGGAGGCCTCACTTTGGGCATCCTCAAGAATTTTCCGGGCATCGGCTTTAGCGTCCTTTTTGGCTTTATTGATTATCTCCAGCGCATCCACACGCGCGGTCTCCAGCATCTTTTTCTGTTTCTCCTTCAGTTTTTCATCCTCTTCCTTCATTTTCTGGGACAACTCAAGCCCGGTCTGGATTTCCTGCTTCCGTTTTGCCAGAAACCGGATAACCGGCTTGTAAAGCAGCTTCTTAAGCACCGCCATGATAATGACGAAGTTGATTATCTGTGCTAAAAGTAATATCGGCTGAACTCCTAATGCTTCCATCTGAACTCACCTCGCTTCCGTTTAAATTCCTTTCCTAAACGAACTTCACAATCAGTGACACAACCAGTGCATAAATCGCGATTGCCTCGGCAAACGCCATTCCCAGAATCATGTTTGTCTGAATCGTGCTGGTTGCTTCGGGATTCCGGCCGATTGCTTCAAGAGCTTTTCCTACCAATATCCCGATACCCAGACCAGGACCTATTCCGCCGATTCCGATGGCCAGACTGGTTGCAATTAATCTCGCAGCTGCTTCATCCATGCAATCACCGCCTTTCGATAATTATCCTACTACAATACTATCTGACACCTGAGTGGTTCACGCATGCTCCGTACCTGCCCCGTGGTCCCCGTGCGAGGCTGCCATCTGTATGAAAACTGCCGTCAGCATGGCAAAAACCAGGGCCTGGATCAGACCGACGAAAAGTTCCAGCGCCAGAAACGGGATCGGCAGGAAAAACGGGGCCAGATAGGCAATTACAGCCAGCAGCACTTCACCGGCGAATATGTTGCCGAATAACCGGAATGCGAAAGATATGATTTTGGAAATATCCGATATGATTTCCAGAAATCCGACAAAAAAGAATATCGGATTTGTCAGATTGATGAATTTCTTTCCGTAGGCCAGACCCGATGCTTTGAAGCCGAAATATTGGATGGTGAAGAATGCAATCAGTCCAAGACCGAGGGTCATGTTCAGGTCAGCCGTCGGAGCCCGCAGAAGCGGCACGAATATCCGCGACGGTTCGGAATCTTTGTCCTTGGCGGCTGCCTCAGGATCGGAAACTGTACCGGGCGCCGCTCTCTCCTGAACTTGTGTCACCGGCTCTGTCGATTCGGATGCGTATGCAACATAAATCTGCCCGGAGTGTCCGGGCGGCGGCGGATTGACATTCACTGCATGCTCTTTTTCCCGGTAAAATCCGACCGTACCTACGCCCGGCAACAGCCCCATCCAGTTGGAAAGTATGATGAAAAGAAACAGCGTTGCCACCAGGGGATAGAGGGTATCCGTAAATTTCCCAAGTATCCGCCCGAAAAAATCATGAAGACCTCCGACCGCCAGTTCGAATATCAGCTGAAATGACGTAGGAATGCGCTTAAGATTGCGGGTAACCGCATATGCCAAAAGTGTCAGGACTGCCATGACAAGCCAGGTCATCAGCAGCGAATTGGTGACCGGTAGCGGCCCCAGGTGAAAAAGTGTTTCGGCTGCGAGCGAAATGTGTAACATTATAATCAGTCCCCTGTTTTCGTTTTTTTCAGAAATGCCGAAAACGTCGAAATCAGACTGGCAACCGATAATACGGTTCCGATCAATAGTCCGGTGATGGTAGCAACCGGCCGCGAACCCAATCTGGTGTCGGCGTAATTCCCCAGCAGAACTCCGGCAATCAGGGGAATGACTATACCGAAACCGACTCCGCTGAACAGAAACAGGGCATCCCACTGGATACGGGTATGCCGGTCGGATTTGGTTTCGTCTTCAGTGGCGGATAACCTTCCGGATTTGTCCGCCTTCAGCGAATACCGCTTGGTGACTCCCCTGTCGTTTGCCACAACAGTTTACACTTCACCAAAATTAAAAATCCCAGTCCGGTTAAGTGTGCTACTGGGCAACTGAATTTTACTTTGGGCTGGGATTCAAGTCAACAGCCAGATCGCGCCGTTTCAGAGACGTTTGGCATCGTCGGCCAGAACCGTCAGACGGTCTTCCTTCTCATCCACCCGGCCGCTGACAACCACTACCGTATCCGGCCTCCAAATGGCTGACGTCTGGGCAAAAATCTTCGGAAACACGACGATTTCAATATTCCCGTGCAGGTCTTCAATCCGCACGAATGCCATTTCGTTATTTCCTGTTTTCGTGGTGATCTTCTTCACCTGGGTGATAATTCCGCCGATCAGAATGCGTTCTCCCACCCGGCCGGACGTAACCTCCGACAGCGGCAGGACACCCTGATCCGACAGCGCGCTGGCATAAGACTGCAGCGGATGCTCCGTCAGGTAAAATCCCAACAACTCCTTCTCATAAGCCAACAGAACCGATTTCGGCAGTTCTTCCGTCACGGTGAAGGCGTCAGCCGGTATGTCGGCTCCGCTTGATGCCTCGTCAAATAAACCTGTCTGCCCCGCCGAGGCATTTTTCCTGCGTTTCTGAGCCTGTTCGGAAACACCGGGCAGAGCACCCAGCAGGGTTGCCCGGTTACCGAATTCATCCATTGCGCCGGATTTTATCAGGCTTTCCGTCACTTTCCGGTTGACCTTGGCGATTTCAATCCGGCTGAAAAGATCCGTCAGTCCGCGGAAAGCTCCGCCGGAGGTGCGGGCTTCCAGAATACTGTCGATTGCCGCGGTGCCTACGTTCTTGACAGCCGAAAGACCGAACCTGATCCGGTTGTCCTCTATCGAAAAATCCACTTCCGATTTGTTGATGTGCGGCGGTAACACGGAAATTCCCATCCGCCGGCATTCGGAAATGATGCTGGTAATTTTCTCGTCCCGCGCCGGGCCGGTATTAGCTCTGGATTCCGCCGTCAGCACCGCCGTCATATATTCGACCTGGTAATTTGCTTTGAGGTAGGCCGTCTGATAAGCAATGATTGCGTAACAGGCGGCATGGGCTTTATTGAACCCGTATCCTGCGAAGGGTTCGATGAGATGGAATATTTCTTCGGCCCGCTCGGTTGATAATCCGTTTTTAATGCAGCCAGCCACGAATTTCTCCTTCTGTTTTTTCATTTCCGTCGGAATTTTCTTCCCGACGGCCTTTCGGAGCTTGTCAGCATCACCCCACGAATATCCGGCCAGGGTTATCGCCGTTAAAAGTACGTCATCCTGATAGGCAATAATGCCATAAGACTGATCCAGCACATCCTTCAGCCGGGGATCCGGATAAATTATCCGTTTCGGGTTGTGCTTGCGGGCGATGAATTCGGGAATTACCTGCATCGGTCCCGGCCTAAACAGCGCAACCATCGCCATCAGATCGAAAATCGTAGTGGGTTTCAGTTCCTTAATATGGCGGCGCATGCCGGCGGATTCGAGCTGGAATACGCCGGTTGTTTCCCCTTTGGAGAGCATGGCAAATGTCTTCGCGTCGTCAAGCGGGATTTTTGAGAGATCTATATCCTCACCTTCGGCGGACCTTATTATCTGGAGCGCCCGGGACATGATGGTCAGATTTCTCAGCCCCAGAAAATCCATTTTCAGAAGTCCCACCCCGTCTTCACCGACGGTGTACATATCGTACTGGGTCACGATTTTTTCACCCCGGCTTTCCCGCTGCAGCGGTGTATACTCGACCAGCGGCTTATCGGCGATGACTACGCCGGCAGCATGAACCGAAACGTGTCGGGCAACGCCTTCAAGCTTGCGGGCTACATCCAGGAGCCGTTTGGTTTCCGGTTCTGTTTTATAAGCCAGCGCCAGTTCCGGTGACTGGGTGAGCGCCTTTTCGATGGTCATCTGGCTTCCCTGAAACCCCGGAGGGATAAGCCGGGCGATCCGGTCCGGTTGGGCATAAGGCATCCCCAATGCCCTGCCGGCATCGCGTACTGCACCCCGGGCTTCCATGGTTCCGAATGTGCAGATCTGGGCTACCCGGTCTGCGCCGTACCTTTCGGTGACATAGGCAATCACCTCATCGCGCCGGTCATCCGCAAAATCCAGATCTATGTCCGGCGGACTCGGACGGTACGGATTGAGGAACCGTTCGAACGGCAGCCGGAAATAGAGCGGGTCTACTCCGGTAATTCTCAGGATATATGAAACGACGCTGCCGGCTGCCGATCCCCGGCCCGGCCCTACGGCTATCCCGTGATCCTTGGCCCAGTTGACGAAATCGGCGACGATCAGAAAATACGTGGAATAACCTTTGGTATTTATAATATCCAGCTCGTATTCCACCCTGTCTTTGACTTCTGCCGGCAACTGCGGATAACGGTCCGGCAGCCTCTCATAAACCAGCGTCCGCAGGTAACTCTGCGGAGTTTCTCCTTCCGGAATCGGAAAATCCGGCAGGATCCATTTGCCGACCGACAGGTTTATATCGCACATGTCGGCGATGCGGACAGTATTGGCGACCGCTTCCGGATACCGGGCAAACATTTCCGTCATGTCTCCGGCGCTTTTCAGGTAGAAATCCGGCGAACTGAGCATCGACAGCGGCCGGTTCTTTTCGGTGATGGTCCGCTGGGTCTGGACGCACAGCAGAATTTCCTGTGCTTCCGCATCATCAGCGTTAACGTAATGCACGTCATTGGTGGCAACCAGCGGCAATCCCAGCCTGCGCGCCAATGCTACAAGTTTCTCATTGGTTTCCTCCTGTTCGGGTATATTCGGATGCATCTGGAGTTCGATATAATAATGATCCTTACCGAACAGTTCGGCATAATTGCGGGCGACAGCTTCGGCCTCATCCGGTTTTCCGTACCGCAACAGGTACGGCACCTGGCCCTGGAGGCACGCGCTGGTTGCGATCAGGTCTTCGTGGTATACGGTCAGGAGTTCCCAATCAATCCGCGGCCGGTAATAATAACCTTCCAGGTGTGCCAGAGTCACCAGTTTCAAGAGGTTCCGGTACCCGTTTTCGTTTTTAGCCAGAAGCAGCAAATGGAAAGGGTCGGTATCGACCTTGGACTCCTTGTCGAACCGGCTACGGCGGGCAACGTAGGTTTCCACACCGATAATCGGTTTGATGCCGGCTTCAGTAGCCCGGAGATAAAACTTGAAAGCACCGTACATCGCCCCGTGATCAGTCAAGGCAAGCGTTTTCATCCCCATGCCCTTGGCTGTATCGATCAGGGACTGGAGCTTGCCCAGCCCGTCAAGCAGGGAATACTCGCTGTGTACGTGAAGATGTACGAAATCCGCCATGATTATTTCACCTGATATGTCCTTATCGGACCGCGGGTACCGACCTGAACCGACAGAAATCCCCGGCCTTCGCTTTTGGACCTCTTCACATGCTCTCCGAGCACTGTAGTCACCGTTTCACCCGGTGGCATGAAAGCCCTGTCTTCCGGTCCGTAAATCACCATGCCGCCGCTTGATGTCACCGACCCGAACAGGCCGGACAGAAAATCCGATATTTTCTTTTCCGCAACGCTTCGCGCCTGACGCTCATCCGGCGTCAAAAGCTCAGACGGCCTGCCGTCCCGGGCATAACTTTCCAATTCCCCATATGCCTGTTTTCCGCCGAAGAATCCGTCGAATTTGCGGGCTATCTCCAGTTTCTGAGTAATCTCGCCTTTGCCTGTCTGTAGGAACCTGTCAAGACCGCCCGGCTTTGCCCGCTCCAGAAGTGCCCCGGTGATATCCCTGAGAATGACTGTGCCCTCGCGTTCCGGGACTTTTCTGCCATCCCAGGTCACCGGTACGGTCCGCTGTCCGTCCCGGATGATATTGATTACCTGACTTAAAACATTATCCCTGACGGCTGACATCAGCCGCTGGGCTGCCAGCTCGGCTTGGGTCTGTGCGCCGTAATTGAAGAAAAAATGCAGTTCCTCACCGCCCTTGCGGACGCCGATGTCGTTCGCCCGTTTGACGGCGGCAAACTGCCGGCCGACTTCGGACAGCACCAGGTCGCCGAATTTATCCGAAATCAGGTCATTGAACCAGCTGAATTTATCAAAATCGAGTTTTAGCTCGCTGTAGTATGACCTGACTCCGGCCAGATATTCATTGATTGCCTTGTTCTGATTGGCACTGTATGTTGTAGACCGGAACAGCCGGGTTTTTTCGTCCAGTGTCAGGCGTTCGTGTTCGGCCTTGGCTTCCGCGGCAACCATATCACGCGCATGCTGGATGGTGGTCGCTTTGCCTTCGGCAATCAGCTGCAGTGCTTTCTGGCGGTGACCGGCCGCCCGCTCCCGGTAGCGATGCTGGGCATCCGTTAAACCGGGCGGCGGTACTGAAAGCGTTTTTTCGATGAGCCGGTGCTCCCGGCGCTTGGCTGTTTCGAAATTGCTTCTGAGTTTCCTGCCAATTAATTCCTGACTCGCCTGCTCCCCCATGTTATCCTGATTTTAGCATGTTTCCGATTGTGTTCCGGACCTCGGCCGGATCGCCCTTGCCCCCGAGTTTCTTCTGGACCATACCGATGAGAAACATTATCGCCTGTTCCTTGCCGCTTCTATAGTCTGCAGCCGCTTTGGCCTGTTCGCGGATAACTTCTGCCACGGCTGTTTTGACCAGCTGCGGATCGATACTGGCTTTCCGCAGGGATTTCAGAATGTCCCCGACAATTACAGCCGGTTTGGTATGCGCGGTATCGATTTTCCGGTTGACTATCAGGCTCGCCAGTTTTTTCGGTGTCAGTCCTGATTCGTCTGCGGCAGTGGCAGACAATTCAAGGCACTTTTCAAAAAAAACCGCTTTCTC
>Ga0154812_101_pt9 | contig 41904 bp, 50 predicted proteins | sample Rifle2008BG16ft_FD_105820 | JGI IMG/M metagenome (GOLD analysis project Ga0154812, IMG submission 105820) | Candidatus Gottesmanbacteria bacterium RBG_16_52_11 | reverse complement strand
TTGCCTGGCCGAAACAGCCTCCACCTGTAGAACCGGAAATCATCGCCCAACCGACGCCCCGGCCGATGTTCCTGGCTCTAAATACAGCCGGAGCGACCACCGCTGTCAACGGGGAGATACTGGTGTCGGGCCGGACGCTGCCGAACGCGACCGTACTCATATATACGGATGCTGACGAAACCAGCATTGAGAGCTCCGGGGACGGCCAGTTCGAGAGCACCGTCATTGTCGGTGAAAACGGCGGGCTGGTGCGTGTCACCGCATTCTCTGATGCCGGTGAGGAAACATCGGAAACTATCAGCGTCGCACCGGAAACAGGTCAATGAAAAAAATTCTGATCATAGTTCTGGGAAGTATGATAGCCGGCTTATACCTGGTTTCCGCCGCCGCGGCAAAAACCGATAACGCTCCGGGGCAACTGAAGAAAACGGAGAATTCATATAAAACTCAGAACCAGGCGGCTGATAAACCCGTAACCTCCGTCACCAAAACTGATCCGCCGGGACTCCTGAAAAAACCGTCCCCCACCGCCCAGCCGCTGCCAACGGCTAACGCTAAACAGGTCGAAAGCTTCGTTGCCGTGAAAAGTAAAGGAAAGGCACCGGAAAAAATCGGAGCTGCCAAACTCAGGAACATTCTGACTGAAGGCACTTCCAGTGCGACGCTTTCCGGCGTCCGGGTGAAAAAAGCGAAAATGACGCTAAAAACGGCGACTGCTGGCGCCCAGCTGAAACGCCATGCCGTCATGGGCGTCATCACCGCCATCACCGACGGCATCATTACCATCTCCCATCAAACCCAGACCGGCCGGACCTGGATCATTTATTACAACGCAGCAACCGTCATCACCATGAAAGGCATCGAAACGCCGACGGCAGCTAACCTCACCGCCGGAATGCGGATTGCAGCAGTTGGTGAAGTAGCACCGGAAAACGGGATTCTGGCCAAACGCATCCATGTGATTCCTGGAAAAGCCGGCGGCCTGACCGGCAGGGTTCCGATTGCAACTCCCAGTGCCGCATTCGGTACACCCGCGCCGACGGCCACGGCTACCCCATCCTTATCACCGACAGCGACACCGGTACCAACGGGTGCGGTACCGACCCAGACACCGACACCTGAGCCTACGGAAATCCCGACCCCGACCGCTACTGCCACACCGACTCCCGCGATCTGATCTCAGCCTGATCACAATCCGGACAGGTGCGTTGCCGCTCATGTCCATTCCCGATACAATAACGTCAGGAGGGCGCTTATGAAAGCATTGCTCGTTTTTTTCCTTGGCGGCACAATCTTCCTGCTGATTGCCGGAATCCTAGCCCTCGGATATCTCGGATTCATCCCCGGCTTATCAGCCGCCTTCGGATCGGACAAGCCCCGCGACCTGGGTGTTACGTATTCCGAAGCGGAATTTGACGGTTATGTGGCCAAGGGAGGAAGCGAGCTTATTGCGATGCCGGAATCGGACGGGGTGAAAACCGTCAGATCGGAAGGTACCAAACCCCTGACAGCGGGGTTTACCGGAGAAGAAATTTCGGCCCGTATCAATTACAGTCCATGGAAATACATGCCGCTGCGTAATGTCCAGGTGAAAATCCATGATGACGGCACGCTGGAGGCGTCCGGAATTCTCGCGGTCGACCGGATTGCCGGTTTCCTGTCTCAGATAGGCGGAACCGGTGTCAGCGATGCCGACGTCCGCGCCGGCTTGTCGAAGCTGGGAATCATTCCGACCGATCCTCCGGTATACTTCAAAGGCAGCGGATCGGTCACCCGTAACGTAGCCACTGTAAACGTCCGGGCTGCGGAAATCGGACGCATGCCCGTGCCGCTTGCAGCCGTCAACGCGGACGAAGTACTGACCGGACTGGTAAATGAAATAATTTCCGGCACCGAAGGCCTCAAAGTCGATTCCGCAACATTCAGCGGAGGAGTACTAAAGTTTGAGGGGATGGTACCGGAAAAAATTTATTCTGTCAGGAATAACTGATTACTTTACCGGATCGTGTCATGCCCAGCCGATTGCCTGCATAACCTGTTGGGCCGACCCGTAAGTTCCCGCGGGTAACTTCTGCATGAATTCCTTCCGCAGATTTTCCGGAACGTCCTCCATGTCGTTACAGGCCTTTTTAAGGGCATCTGCTGACGCCGGATAGGTTATGTGGGCTTTCAGATGATCGATTGCCACTTTCTTATCGTCCATATGTATCACCTCCTTCTGAGCAGATTATCGGACTGCTGCCGATACGGTGTGTGTGAAACATGTAAGAATTAAGTAAGAGGCAAACTGAATGAAAACGTTGAACCCCTGCCGGTGATACTTTTCACCCGGATCCTCCCGTTGTGTCTCCGGATAATTTCCCGGGATATATAAAGTCCGAGTCCCATACCGGACTGCCGTTTGTCGAACTTCGTATCAGGCACCTGATACAGACGTTCGAATATCCGTTTCTGCTGATCACTGCTGATGCCGACTCCCCTGTCAGTAACACTGACAGTCCCCGTACCGCCGTTGCGCGAAACCCGTACGGTAATGTCACGGTTTTTCGGACTGTACTTGGCAGCATTGGTAATGAAATTTGCGATCACCTGGTAGATACGGAACCTGTCTGCCCTGACGTCTGCCTGTGACTGTGATTCGTAGCGGATGCGCTGCGGTACCGTCTTCTGAAGTTCTTTAACGGTAGCTTTCACCATAGCGTTCAGTGAAAATGATTCCCTGACGATCGGAAACTTGCCGGTCCGCATCCGGGACACGTCAAGCAGGTCATTTATCAGCCGCTGCATCCGGCTGGTCTGCATATCGATATTGTGCATAGCCTTGGTTAATTTGGCATCGCCCCGTGACTTAATCAGAATCCGCATCACATCCAGGTAAAGCTTCATGCTGGTAACCGGAGTCCGCAGTTCGTGGGACGCCATGTTTATGAAATCGTCTTTCCGGACTTCCTCCTCCCGTACCTGTGTCAGGTCACTCAGGATAACGGAAGTCGCGACCGTACTGCCATCCGCATTTTTCACATCGGCTTTCCGTATGTGCAGATACAGCTTTTTCCCGCCCTGGCGGTTGAGTACGATTTCCGACTGGGACGACCGGGTTCTGAGGGCCGACAGGAACGCCCGCGCATCAACAGCAGGATCGTGGTCCGGATCATCCTTCACCCCATTCCGTGTTAACTGCTCACCTGGAGGAATTTTCATACCGAGCATAACTTCCGCCAGCCGGTTCGTGATGGCGATTCTCTGCAACCGGTCCGTGATGATGATACCGACAGGCAATTGCTGGACGATGGTCAGGAGACGGATTTTTTCTTCCGCCTCACGGTCGATCAGGATATCGATCGTCTGTTTCAGCCACCCGATAATGGCCGCCAGAAAGAAGTAAAGCAAACCCAGCACGATCGTTGTCTGTATACCGGTGCGCAATTGGGCACCGGTATAACCTCGGGAATAAATAATGAAAAAATAGTATCCGACCGCGATGCCTGCCGAAATGTATCCTCCCCTGACGCCGTCCCGGAAAGCAAAATAAATTGTCAGTGCAAGCGAAACGATAATCACCAGACTGCCGGTATGATCCGGATCCGAAAAAATATAGTTGGCAAAGAACTCAGTGAGGGAATATGCGGCAACCGTGCCGAGAATGGGAAAGGATAACGAGTAATTTTTCTTCCCTAAACGGGCAACCGGGTTAATAAACCTGAGTAGCTCGTCCATAACGTGTGAAGCAGATATCAGGAGTATACCATTTTAAATATGGTTGTTGTGGGATATTTTTTACTTTCTGAATAATCGTTTCTTACGGCATTAACGTATTGACAGGTCAATTGAAATCCGATCAACCGGGTTACCCTGAATGGAGAGGTATATCCGGAACGCCAGGTCGGTAGAATTGTGAATTGTTCATGGTATAATATCCAGGCTATTTCACATTCCCCTGTAGCTCAATGGCCCGCCCCGACTCGCCATAGCTCGTCAGGGCGAGGCGGGTAGAGCGTAATTATGGCGTACGTTTACATACTGAAAAGTGTGAATTATCCAAAGACATATGTTGGCAGTACAATTAACCTTGGTAAGAGAATGCGTGAGCATAACTCCGGCAGATCTGCATATACCAGCAGATTCAAACCATGATTTTTAGTTTATAAGGAGAGTTATGTTAATTTAACCGATGCCAGAATAAGGGAAAAATACCTTAAAAGTGCTGCCGGACGTAAGTTTATAAAGAAATTAAATATAATTCACTAATACATTCCCCTGTAGCTCAATGGTAGAGCGTCCGACTGTTAATCGGCAGGTTGGAGGTTCGAGTCCTCCCGGGGGAGCCAGATAGGACGCTGAGGAGACAAAGCGTCCTTTTTTGTTGTAATATCGGGCTTTTTTGAAGGTTCGAAAATTCTATCATCTAATGTTGCAGGTTTTTGTATTTTCGAACCATTGGTTAAGGAAACAGCTTCAGCCAGCAAATTAAAGGTTTTTGAGTGTTTAACCTCAAGCACCCCTTCATCCAGGGTAAGTTTTGAAAAGACGAGGTTAATTAAAGCTCGTTTGTCAGTTTCGTCCTTTGCTTTTAGGTATATCTCTTTTGCTCTCTGTGACAGCTCATAGAGATTTATACCTAATTGGAAGTATTTTCCACTTGCTTGGTTATGTTTTTTGATGGTTAGAGTTATTTTTTCAAGTTCATCATTCCAGTCTTTCGACTTTCTAAGGAATGTATCTTCTGAAATGTTGCCATCCAATTTATCATCATAGAGTCTGTCAAGTCGGTTTTTGTAAAGATCCTGTTTCTGGTTAAGTTCACCTATCACGGAGGAGTAATAAGCTATTTGGTCTTTATGACTTTCCTTAAGAGCTTTCCTGATCCAGTCAACTATTCTGGTATTTTTGATCTCAAGTTTCTCAAATTCACCCACAACCTGGGATTCAACCACATCCTGAGTAATCCACGCCCGCTGAGAACAGTTTCTGTAGTGATTACAATGCCCGTAGACGATGCTTTTATGGATTTCCCAGGTAATTGTACCCGCACACTCTTTACAGCGGATTAACCCCTTAAATTGATAGTTGTGCTTGTTGTATTTGGGTGTGGTTTTACTTTTCAGAAGTGATTGAACTTTATAAAACACTTCTTCTGAAATGAGTGATTCTTGATTACCTGGGTGTATCTCATCATTCCACTTTATTTTCCCGATGTAAAAAGGGTCTGTCAGAAGTCTGTGAATTCGGCTTTTTACAACCCGCCTTCCGCTATCTGTTCTTAACCCTTGATCGTAAATAGCATTAGACAGTCGTTTGAGTGAGTAATCACCCGTAGCATAAAGCTCAAACACCTTTTTCATTAAGGGAGATTTATCTTGGTCGAGAATGTGAGTTTTATGACCTTTCTCACCGATCGTCAGATACCCCAATGGTGGTTTAGTGGGAAGCCAACCCTGAGCTATCTTTTCTTTCTGACCCTTTTTAACATTTTCAGAAAGCAGTCTGACGTAATACTCAGCGGTTGCAACTTTAACTCTCCACATAAACCACTCGTGTGATCTGGAGTTTTTATGGAGTACACACGCCTCTTTTGCCAGATGAATTTGATAACTCTCATTTTCAAGTATCCACTTATCTATTGTCGGTACATCAGCGAAATTTCTTGTAAGGCGATCCGTGGTTTCAACTATGACAATCGGAATGTTGACTTTTCGAATATAGTTAACCATCTCATTGAAGACTTTTCTTTGCACACTTCCACTGGCTGACTCTGATACGGCAAATGCTTTTTCAACAGTGAAGTTGTTTCTTTCCGCGTATTCTCTGAGGTATTTCTCTTGTGCGGGTAGAGAATAACCCGTTTCTTCCTGTTCTTTACTTGATACTCTGCAGAAAATGATTGCTTTCATAATTTTAATTTATATATATTATAAACTATTGTCAACTATTATTAACTTAATATGTCTTTCTGAATTTAGTTTTATATCCAGTTCTTCGTAATACACCCTGAAAATATATGGCCTTGTTCGTTCTTATCCCTCCCTCTTTGTCAACACCAGCTACATAACGGGCGGTTTCAAGTAATTCATCGGGGTCATTTTCATTAATCAAAATTTCGTAATACCTTATGCTTTTAACATCATCGAGTAACTCAGCGATCTCGTTAGCTATGCTGTGCAATTCGATAGGATCTTTTTCTTTTAAATTATTCCTCATAATGGTGTAACTGTTAACTGTTCTACTGTTAAACAGTAGGCTATTAAATATTTATTACTGTTAATACTGTTGACTGTGTGACAGTAATAACTGTTTGTCATATTAGTTTTGGTTTCTTCTTTAAAGTATTTTGTGACTGATTATCAATCTTGATTAACAACTCGAAAAAACGAACCAGCGAATTACCAACCTCTGAAAGGATTTCTGGTGTTAAATCTGTCTTGAAATCTTCTTTAATGATCTGCTTAAGCTCGTTAAGTAATTGCTGATTTACCATATTATTTTTGGCTGTAAATTCTGCTCTTGATTTGTTTGAGCTGGTTAAAATAGTCGTTCGGCTCTACTCGTGCTTGTCCTGACCAAAAAAGATCCAGAAGTTTCTCAACCTCACTATCTTTACTGAAGGAAAAAGAGACCTTTTTAGGATTTGTTTTATCTACTGAAAGAATTGGAGAAAAAAGCGATATGTACCCAACCAGTGAAAGATCGGTAGAGGTATAGGTCTTGTTGCTGATTTGTTTATTTATCGTCATATTCATAATTCTCGTTTGTAACTTGAGAATATGACGCGATCAGACCAACAGAAAATTGACCAAAACGGGGAGAAATAGACCAAAACGGGGATAGTTAGCGGTGAATCGTTAGGGAGAAGCGTTCGTTAGTTAATAAAATCTCGAATGGAATCTTACTTTTCTTGAAAAGTTTGTTTAGATAGCTTCTCACACTGCGAACATTTTTATGAGTTAGGTGATTGGCGTGTTCGGTAACCGATGAATCCAGCCTCACAAGATCTGGATAGCCAATTTCCTTTCCGTAATTTATGCAGAAATGAAGAAAGTATTTATACGGTTTTCTGGCAAGCATTTTAAAGGTGTATCGTATTTCGTTATTATTAAGCAACTCAGCCATTCCCATCTTCTCCTCCAGTCTCCAACCATAGGGCAATTTTATTACCTGAGGTATTTGAGAGGATGTGTTATTAGTTTCCTCCGATCCCAAAATGTTTATTTTTTCCTGTAATTGGTTAAGTACATAAGCAAGTCTATCGGTGTGAACTGCCACCCAGGAGGTTTCTTCATTCGCAAGGCTTGGTTTATCATCAACATTCACTTGATCTGTACCAGCAATGAGGATTCCTATTGCCATTAGTTTTTGGAATATTGCTTCACGATCCTCCACTCTTAAATTGGCAAGCCTCTTCAGGGGAATATGAAATGTTTCACCACCTATAAGATCGCTTTCAGTTTGAAGTGCTCTAACTACATCGTTAATTTTTATCAACGAGTCGAGACCACTGATATTTCCAAGCCACTTATCGACCTTATCCTTAACATCCTCTGGAATGTCGTTAAATATTTTCATTGTCATATTAATCTTGTAAATACTTACAATTTATCTGGAATTGTATATAATAATATCAACTATTATCAACTCAATTATATGACAGAAAACAAAAATATCGAACTGGTTACTCTCAGGGAGGCGTGTGAGATGTTGAAAGTCCATCCCCAGACACTGAGATTGTGGGATAAAAATGGGATTCTTAAGGCTGTACGATTCGGTCAGCGAGGAGATAGGAGATATAGAAAGGAAGATTTAGAGAAATTTATTAACAAATAATGTTATGAGCCAAATTATTACTTATCAAAAAAGTCCGTCAGGTAAATATTGTCAAATTAAATTTGACGATGGAAACAGAATTTTGATTTCCCTAGCACAGGTTGGTGTTAAAATATCGAGATTAAAATGGGGTGGTTTAATTCCAGCCGAAACCATACTTGAGATTTCAACACCTGATTTATTTTCTGATAAATATAAACCCGTAAGGGAAAAGTTAACAGAAATTTCACTTGAACCAGATTTCTTGGATGTTTTTAAGGATTTATTATTGCCAATAAAATCTCTTGATGAGGCAAGAAAGACTCTGGATAAGATTTTTACCGTTTGACGTATGCCTAATATGAATAAAGATTATCCTATTTTAGGTAAAGATATTACTTGGGACACCATCGATGGGGATGTACTCTTGGCGGTTGAATTTAATTCTTATGCGAAAGTGGATGGAAAAACAGTAACTTCAATTCCTAATTTTCCATATGCGACTTTGACTATCGAATGTACTAAAATCCCACAACGAGCTACTTTGTACGTGACCCACAAATTAGATTTTCAAAATTTATGGAATGCCTATAAGGTGCGTGGAATTCAAGACAGTGAAGAAGTATTGGTATTTTGGACTAAGAAACACTATAAAAGTGGATTAATAAAGTTGTTTGCATCAATTATGCCGAAATTATGGATTAGGGTTTGTAAAAAAGGTGCTTATAAATTAATGACAGATAAAAATTATAAACCAGAAATAACAGGTGAAGCTAGGTTTTTAGCTGAAAGTCCAGTAATTGAATGGAAACCTGACGTTATGGAGTAAAATAAGCTTAAATAAGCAATTTGGTAAAGAATTACTATGAAAATATTTTTAGCACCAAGATCTAACGAAACCTCATATAAGAATTTTTTAAGCACAATTGAAAGTGGTGTCGACTATTCTATTATTGAGCCTTACTTAGAAGACCAAGGAAAAAAATTACTCGGAGACGGAGGGAAAACATTTGCGTGGGGGAATAAAGAAACAAAAAAATCATCTTGGGATAAGATGGAAGACGGTGATTTAATCCTATTTTATAAAGGCAGGGAAGGTGATGAAAGAGAAGGCAAGTTGGTATATGCTGGTAGACTTTTATATAAACAGCATAGTAGAGACTTAGGAGTGTCATTGTGGCCGCCTAAAACAGGTGAGGAACCTTGGACGTGTATATTTTTTCTTAAGGACTTAAAACCTGTTTATATACCCATTACTGAATTAGCAGATTTGGCAGGATATAGTAGAAACTTCATTGTTCAGGGATTTATGCCAGTTAGTGATGAGGGGGTTCAAGCTATTCTCTCAAAATTTGGAAGCGTTGATGGCTTTGTAAACCATTATATTGCAGGTGAAGATAACACTCTCGCCCCGAGTGACTTAGAAGAGAAGAATGAAATAGCAGCTCACGCAGAAGCAGAAATGCTTTTATTAAAAATTGGTCGTATGCTGGGGTATGACACTTACTCTCCTAATAAATCGAATGAAGCTTACGGAGAAAAACTTCAAAATTATATTTCGTTAAATGAATTACCCACTCGATTTATTGGTGGAGATATAACCAAATTGGTATCACAAATAGACGTCATTTGGTTTAAGGACGAAGTGCCTAAATGTGCTTTTGAAGTAGAGCATAGTACAAAAATTTCAAGTGGTCTTCAAAGGCTTTGTCAGTTAAAACCTTTGTCAACAAAACTATTTATTATTGCTTCAAGTAAAGATTACTATCTTTATGAAAAATATATAAATGCTGATCCTTACTATAAGTACAAGGAGGATTTTAGATTTAGGGAATATAAACAACTAGAAAACTTTTTCAAGGCGGTATCAGAATTTTCAGCAATAAACGATACTTTCTTAAAATAAATTATGAATAATTTAATTATTCTTGGAATAGTAATCATTACTAGTTTGGTTTTAGGTTTAATAAAATATGGCAGTCTAGCCGATCAATATAAAGGTAAACCTTGGCAATCAAAATTCAATGAAATATGGAACGATTTCGTTAATTTCTTAATTGCCGGATTGGTCGGATATTTCTTTGTCTTCGTAAGATTGCCATTATTATTGAAGGGTGAATCATTAAACCTTAGTGATTTTGTCTTATTAGTCGTATTTATGCTTGGCTTGTTTGGACACTTATGTGTTATGTCTAAAAATATAACTGACGGAATAACGGCAATTTTCAAGCGAGTTTTAGAAAGATAGGTTTCGAAAACAATCACTAATATAGAATTATCATTTAGTTATGAACGATAAAATAGTATTACTAGTCGGATATACTGGTGGAATCGGATATAAAACTGCCAAAGTTTTGCTAAACGAAGGTTATTCGGTTATCGGAACTTATAATAAACAGACTGAAAAAATTGATCCGAAAGGTGGTAACTTTACTAAAGTTCAGGTTGACCTAAATAGTTCGGAATCTATTAAAAAACTAGATGAAGTCTTAAAAGGTAAATCTTTATATGCGATTGTAAATTGTGCTGGGATCGTAAAGTTTGAAGGCGCTTCGTTAGAAGAAAACATTGCGATTTGGAATGAAACTTTGGCGGTTAATCTTTCGAGCAATTTTTATTTGGCTAGATTGGTTGGGAAAAAACTCGTAGAGAATGGCCGTTTTATTATGATTAGTTCTACTGATTCCTATTATGGTGGTTCTATTACTGCTAGCTATGCAGTAAGTAAGGCGGGTGTTAATTCGCTTACTAAATCTTTATCGTTATTGTTTAGGAATAAAAAGATTAGGGTAAATGCTATAGCGCCGGGTTGGGTTTCTACCCCAATGATCGAAGGGAACAGTGAAGAATTTTATAAGAAATTGGCAGAAACGAATCCGTTAAACAGAATCGCAGAACCGGAAGACATAGCCAAAGCGATTAAGTTTTTATTATCTAACGATTCTGATTACATTAACGGACAAGTGATAACTCTAGATGGCGGATACACAAATCAAGATCCGACGCTTTTAATTGAAGAGGGAACTAAATAGAGAACATACTTAACGGTCGATGTTTTTGTTATCTGAACTTCTCATATCCCATCCATTTACCCATTATATTTAATGCTGCTACTGAAGATCCATCCATTTCTTGGGGCTTAAGTATTATCTGTTTTAGTCTTTTTATAAGAGAAAATAATGTTAGACCTTCAAGTTTTAGTTCAGCTTGGACAATTTCCTTAATGTCATCATTTGTTATCAATCGGGAAGCATTTCTTGTGGCTACAACACGAGTTTTAGCTTTATATCCAGCATCGATATATGCCTGAGTAGCGTTTCCTGTTAACAGATATGCCTGGATAAACTTAATTTGTTTCGGTCTCAAATGTATTGCCATAATACAAATCAAATAGGAGAGATTCCAGAAGCGGGGTGTATGTAGATTTTACCAGCTTTATTTACCCTTTTTCATCCTGGGAATAAAAAAGCCCACGTACTCACCCTCTCGAAGGTTAAGACCTCTTTTAGTCTGCTTGGTTTTACCTTTTTTCTGATTTGATAATTTTCTTTTCATAATTTTTATTTTACCCAGTCCTATTATAGATTTGTCTGGACTGAGTAATCATAAAATTTGAGAGTCGGGCGGAAACCCATACCCCCCACAGATTCACACAGGCATAGTAAGGAATTTCTGGGTTTGTTGCAATGTCATTTCGGGGTATTCGATCTCTGTAGTCCAGTCTGTTCTTCTAAAATCATCCCACTTCTCGAGCAAGTTGGAACTTAAAGTAACTTTTTCAGTTTCAAGTAGCTTTTGAAAGAGTGGTGCATATTCCGCTTTCTGTATCTTCTTGTTAAAAATGTTAATTCTACTAAAGAATATCGACAAGTAATGCCTCTTGGCTTCAAAAAACGGCTTTTTGGTAGCTTTCGTAAAGATTGGTGTCCAAATCAAGTACTTCTGGAATTAAATCAGTATCAAAACCCATATGATTCTCAATATTTGTACTCGATATATTTACAGGTAATTAATCATGTTTGTGATCCATGCCTCGCATCATCAATACATGTATGAGGGGACAAGCAAGTAATGCCCCCATGAAAAACAAGCTGCCGACAGATACCTTGAAAACAGTTACTGCGGTAACGGCTAATGCGATGAGCACAACACAAACGGCGAGTATTTGTGTACTAATAAGCGGTTTATTTTTTGGGACAGTAGCGACATTTCCGGTTTCAGTTGATAAATGATCCATATTCTTTCACCTCCTTAATGGAAAATGTATGTTTACCCGGAGCATACACGATTGGATATTAGGAAAGACTTAAGAAAACATGAAGAAAACTTCACACAAAATGCAATCTTCATGAAATATTAATGATTATGAAGTATACTTCACGATACCTATGAGGATATTGGTCGTTGAAGACGAACAGCGGTTATCAAGCGTGATTAAAAAAGGATTAACGGAAGACGGATTTGCGGTGGATACGGCATTTGACGGCGAAGACGGTTTGTATCTGGCGGAATCGGAAACATACGATTGCATTGTGCTGGATATTATGCTTCCGAAACTTGACGGGCTTGAAGTATGTCGGAGACTCAGAAATAAAAAGATGAGAACCCCGATCCTCATGTTGACCGCCAAAGTTACAGTAGAAGATAAAGTTGCAGGTCTCGATAGCGGAGCTGATGACTATATGACGAAACCGTTTGCATATCTTGAACTCCGGTCACGGATTCACGCATTACTGCGCCGCAGTACGGGTGAGATATCACCGATGCTGACGCTGGTTGACCTGTCGGTTGATCCGATAAAACACACGGTAATCCGCGATGGTACGAAAATCATCCTCACTCCGAAGGAGTTTTCCATACTGGAACTGTTGATGCGGCATATGGACGAAGTTGTAACCAGAACAATGATCACCGAGCACGTGTGGGATTATAACTTTGACGGGATGAGTAATGTAGTTGATGTATTTGTGGCAAGTCTAAGAAGGAAAATTGATAAAAAGTCACCTCATAAATTAATTCATACTATCCATGGAGTGGGATACAAAATCAGCGAAACGGCTTAGTCTTTATTACCGTATGACTACGAATAGCATACGATTCAGGCTGACAGCGCTTTACAGCAGTACGCTAATTTTTTCACTGGCGATACTTTTTGTTAGTTTTTTTTGGGTAACCCAGCGTGAACTCTACAATCATACCGATGCGACATTACAGTCACATTCCGCCAGGATCATTACTATCCTGACACAAAACCAATTTCAATTAGATACGCAGATGTCTTCCCAATTACTGTCGGATGTGTTTAACGAAACACCGGGTATGCTCGTTTTGATTACGAATAACCAGGGGGACGTGCTTACTATTTCTCAAAAGATAACGGGTGCAGAAAAAATCGCATTACCATTATTTAACAGGACAAAAGATTCAAACAATCCGGTATTCGTTAATCAGGCCGTCGGTGCCATGGATATGCGCTTTATACTTAGTCCGGTAAGCGTCAATGGTTCTGTCCGTGACATCGTAATGGTCGGTCACCCTATTGATGTCATCCAACAATCGCTAGTGGCACTGTATGGCAGTTTAACTCTGGTATTTCTGTCTTTTGTCATTCCGACAATTGTGGGCGGTTATATGTTGGCTGGAAGTGCTCTGCGTCCGGTTGCCGAAATAAGCCGGGAAATGGAGGAAATTAATTCGGAAAACCTGAAACGCAGGGTTAGAAATCCCCAAACACATGACGAAATCGAAAATCTGACACATACATTTAACAGTATGCTTGACCGTCTGGAAGAATCATTTACCCGGGAACGCCAGTTTATCGGTGATGTAGCACATGAACTGAAGACCCCTCTTACAACGCTTAAAACCGAGATTGAAGTTACATTATCCAGACGGCGGACAGATCATGAATACAAAAAAGTAATGACAGAATTGTTGATTGACACCAACCACCTGTCCGGAACCCTCACGAATATTCTGGATCTGGCATGGAGTAAGACATATTCATACGAGAACATGAAAGACACGGTAAACATTTCAGCGGTAATTAGGGAACTTACGGAAATTGCCCAAAAATTGGTATACGGTAAGGGTGTATCAATAAAATCTCAGGTAGAACAAGGACTTATTGTTCGTGGGAAAAAAGATAAGCTTTTCAGGGCGATACTGAATATTGTTGATAATGCGATTAAATACAGTAAAAGCAATGGTATTGTGAGTATCAAACTTAGGCAGCAGGAAAATCAGGCAGTCGTTCGTGTTAAGGATACCGGGCGGGGTATTTCTAAGGCAGATTTACCTCATATTTTTGACCGCTTTTACCGTGGGTCAAAAACGGATAAAACCCTAGGGTCCGGTTTGGGTCTGTCAATTGCACAAGCAGTCATTATTTCATGCGGTGGAACGATTGATATTGAAAGTACTTTAGGAAAGGGAACTACAATAACTATCATATTTCCGCTTGAGTTAACAACTTCATAATTTCCCCCGTTTATTAATGAAATCTTCATATTTGCCTTGATACCATTGGCTACATATGAATATTTCGACAGAGCCCAATATTAATGGTGAGTTAAACCGAACCATGAAGAAAACAACAGTCCCAATTAAAGGCATGCACTGCAGATCGTGTGAAATGCTCATAGAAGGCGAACTATCGAAGGTGCCGGGTGTTTGTAAGGTTGACGTCAGCGAAAAAAGGGCCAGTGCAGAAGTGTATTACGCCTCCGACGCTTTACGGGTGAATGACATTAAAGAGGCAGTACAAAAAGCCGGCTATGAAATAGGATTCAACGACAAAAAGCCGTGGTTATCGAAAAATATTGCTGATTACGCTGATATTTTTTATGCAGGAGTCACACTGTTTTTTTTCTATATCATAGTCAGTATTTTAGGTCTGACTAAGCTTTTCGGGGTCGGTGGAGGTCATCCCACCAGTTTAGTTACCGTGCTTGTCATCGGACTGACTGCAGGATTTTCTACCTGCATGGCGCTCATAGGCGGACTGATATTAGGAACGGCCACGCGGTATGTCCAGAAACATCCGGAAGCTACAAACAGCCAGAGGTTTACCCCGCATATATGGTTTAATGCCGGTAGAATCTTATCGTATGCCGTTTTTGGAGGAATTATCGGAGGGGTTGGATCTTTTTTTCAGTTTTCCGGGTTCAGTTTAGGATTGCTTACGCTGGCAGTCGCTCTGGTTATGTTAACTCTTGGTATGCAGCTAACTGGACTTTTCCCCAGATTGGACGGGTTCAGGCTTACTATCCCCAAAGGAATAGGTAGATTTTTCGGAATTAAAGATCAGGCCACCAGTGAATATAGTCATAAAAATTCGTTCCTAATGGGAGCCAGTACATTTTTTCTTCCCTGCGGTTTTACCCAGGCGATGCAACTCTACGCCATGTCAAGCGGTAATATCCTATCCGGTGCACTTATCATGGGGGTATTTGCAATCGGTACAGCACCGGGACTTTTGGGAATCGGCGGTTTGACATCCGTTGTTCGGGGAGTATTCGCTCAGAAATTTTTCAAATTTGCCGGGGTAGCCGTAATGGCTTTGTCGCTTTTCAATATGAATAATGCTTTTAACCTCATCGGTTGGAACCCTGTTGGTGTGTTGTCGGCAGTGGGCAGTAACGTATTGGCCGACAGTTCAGATACAAGCGCAGTCCGTGACGGTGATGTCCAAGTCGTTAGGATGACACAAAGTGCAAACGGGTATGAACCGAATTACTTCACGATCACCAAAGGCATACCGGTTAAGTGGATTGTGAACTCAGTCGACTCCAACAGTTGTGCATCAAGCATCGTCTCGTCCCAGATCGGAGTTCGGAAAAATCTGCATCCCGGCGAAAATATTATCGAATTTACTCCGACGGAAACAGGAAAAATAAACTTTTCCTGCATGATGGGCATGTACCGCGGATCATTCGAAGTCGTAGATTCTGACGCACGAGTTCCGCAGGCTCAGGTACTGGCAGCAAATGTTCCAAGCCCTCAACCACAGGCGCCGGCACCCAATACCGGGGGCGGGTCTTGCGGGGGTAGCGGTGGTTGCGGGTGTGGCGGTGGGGCAAAAAAAACGGTGGTGGAAGATGAGGCTCAGAAAGTGCCGGTTCAAAACAATACTCAGGTTATCAGGACAATCTATACCATCGATAAGGATATTTCACCGAATACGTTTACCGTAAAAGCCGGTGTTCCGGTCCGGATGGAGATTGAAGCCAAAGATGACGGAAGCGGATGCATGGGATCGATCATGGTGCCCCGGTTAACACAACCTGAGTTTTTAGAAAAAGGTAAAACCGTTACGTTTACATTTACTCCGTCTGCCGGTGAATATCCTATTACCTGTGCCATGGGGATTCCGAGAGGAAAAATTAAGGCCATTTAAAAAGGAGGGACATATGAACGAACAGACTATCAAAATATCAGGCATTACGTGCGGGGCTTGTGTCAAATTAATCACCAGAATGCTCTCCCACATGGAAGGCGTATATAATGTGTTGTCCGTTGATCCGCAGGGTGTCGCCAGGGTATCAGTGGCAGCAAAATTTACTAAGGAAGCATACACAGAAGCGCTGTCGGGTACGTTCTATACCGTAGAAAGCGTCAGTTGACCTTATAACGCCGAAAAAGGGGTTTTTATGAAAAAGGATTTATCGTTCACAGTCTCGGGAATGCACTGTCAGTCATGTGAAATGCTGATTGCGGAAGAACTCAAGGAATTGCATGGCGTCAGTGATATCCGGGTAAACCACAAAGATGGTACTGCAATGATGCAGATGGACCCAAAAACGGTATCTGTTCAGGATATTCTTGGGGCAATTAAACGGGCAGGATATGAGAGTAAACCAATGGCAAACGGCGAATCTCAAACAGGCGCGTCTAATTTCACGGATGCTGCTGTTTACGGTTACGGAAAACCGCTGAAAATCACCATTGAAACAACGACTGATGCATTCCCCACTACTGATTTTCTGAATATCTTTAGCTCGTTGAGCACAATCAGGAATCAGGCACCTCCCCTAAAAACTGAATCTCCCACAGATACTGCTATACATTCGGATTCAACTAGTACTCCTCAAACTTTCGGGCATTCTGAAGAAAAATCACCGCCAAAGCGTATGAAACTGGATATTTCGGGTATGCACTGCTCATCATGTGCAGGCCTTATTGAACGGTCACTGAAGAAAATGCCGGGTGTTGCCCAGGCTAATGTAAATTTTGCCGCGGAAAAAGCCAGTGTTGTATTCGACGAACATGCCGCAACTCCGACGGACCTGGTTAAAGCTATCGAAAAAGCCGGCTATAAGGCAGCTATCATCCCGGAAAACGAATCTATCGACGAAAGTGCCAAACGGTCAACAGAAATCAGTCACCTGTTTCACTTATTCCTGCGCAGTTTCATGCTTAGCCTGCCGATGTTATACTTCATGTTTTTTGACTTTTTTCCGTGGTTCCCGGGTAGAGTTTTTCTATTACCTTACATCGGAATTGCGTCACTTATTCTGGCAACACCGGTTCAGTTCTGGATGGGAGCCGGATTCTATAAAGGCATGTGGTCTTCACTCCGAATGAAAACATTTAATATGGACAGTTTGATTGCGATAGGCACATCAACTGCGTATTTTTACAGTTTACTGAACTTTATCAATTATTATGTTCAAAATAGATCTCTAATCGGACTGGGTGGTGCTAAAATTCCAGAATTATATTTTGAAACAGCTGCATTTTTGATAACCTTCGTACTATTGGGGAAATGGTTGGAAAAACGGGCTAAGGGGCAAACATCGGACGCCATCAAGAAACTGATGGGACTTCAGGCAAAAACAGCTCGGGTGATCCGTGATGGTCAGACACAAGACATCCTCATAGATCAGGTTGTTACCGGAGACACGATCCTGGTTCGTCCGGGAGAGAAGATTCCGGTTGATGGTAAGATACTGAAAGGCTCATCTGCAGTTGACGAGTCCATGGTTACCGGTGAAAGCCTCCCGGTAGAGAAGAACATCGGAGATACTGTTGTCGGTGCAACGATCAATAAAACCGGCAGCTTTGAATTTATAGCAACTCGGGTTGGTAACGAAACCACTCTCGCCCAAATAATCAGATTGATAGAGGAAGCCCAGGGCTCCAAAGCACCGATTCAAGCGTTCGCCGACAAAATTTCAGCTTACTTTGTACCGGCGGTCATTGGTATAGCCATAATTACATTTCTGGTCTGGTACTTTTTGCTGGGCAGCACGTTGGCATTCGCTTTAATGGCATTTACTGCAGTCATAGTTATTGCGTGCCCGTGTGCACTCGGGCTTGCCACCCCGACGGCACTCATGGTCGGTACAGGAAAAGGAGCACAGCAGGGAATACTCATTAAGGGCGGAGAGCCACTTGAATCCGCCTGCAAAGTCGGTGCCGTAGTGTTTGATAAAACAGGAACACTCACTCAGGGGAAACCGTCAGTAACCGATACTGTTTCGCTTAGCGAGTTGGATGAAGATGATCTGATTATGATTTCTGCGAGTTTGGAAAAATCATCAGAGCATCCATTAGCGGAGGCCATCTATGAATATTCCAAAGAAGAAAATATTCCTGTAAAAGATATTACAAACTTTAAAGCAATTCCGGGAAAAGGCGTAACCGGTGAAGTTGACGGAATAATATATTATTTCGGCAACCGGAAGCTTATAAGCGATGTTGCCGGTCTTGATATTGAACAATATAACCGTAAATTAACACGACTTGAAGAACAGGGAAAAACTGCCATGATTCTGGCAAAATCAGATAAAGTATTAGGAATCGTGGCCGTAGCCGATACCGTAAAAGAGACATCAAAAGAAGCTGTTGCCGCGCTCCAAAAGAGAGGAATTGAAGTATATATGATAACCGGCGATAACGAGCGGACAGCTAAAGCCATCGCATCCCAGGTTGGGATAACAAATATTCTTGCGGAAGTTTTACCGCAGGACAAAGCCAATGAAGTGAAAAAGATCCAAGAGAAAGGTATCAGGGTGGCGATGGTCGGTGATGGCATCAACGATGCTCCAGCATTGGCTCAGGCTGACATCGGTATTGCTATGGGTTCGGGAACTGATGTAGCCATGGAAACAGGTGGTATCGTCATTATCAAAAATGACCTCCGGGATGTAGTTACGGCATTTGATTTGTCGCGGCAAACTATGTCCAAGATTAAACAAAATATGTTCTTTGCCCTTTTCTACAACGTGATAGGTATACCGATTGCTGCGCGTGTCTTTGCCGGATTGGGTTTGGTACTCAAACCTGAACTTGCCGGGCTTGCCATGGCTCTTTCTTCGGTTTCGGTTGTCACTAATTCACTAACCCTCCGATATTTCAGGCCGGGGAAAAATAATTGGGTATCCAGGTTCGCCCCATTCGCCATGGCTGTTATCTTTACTCTGGTTTTTATTGAATTCGGAAGACTAAGTAGCGCCATGGCTTCTGAGAAACAGGGTATGGGTAAAACGGAAACCTTACCAGTTTCGCAAAACTATACCGGCTTTATCACCTCGCATCAGTTAAAACTGAACTTTTCCGGGAGTGATCCAAAACTATTTTCAGAAGTTAGCGAATTGCCAGCTGATTGGATAATAGCTGAAGGTACTCCGGTTTTAAGCACTGACGAAATGGTTTTGGGAACAAAAGAAGCAGCTATGATGCGTGAAGAAAAGCTTTTTACGAATATCGGTGATACGATTGACGATTTCTTCGGCATACGCTCAATGAAAATTGTCGGTATTCTTGCTCAGACGGAAAGCCCGGTTGATTCGTATCACTTTATAAATAATTCAACGTTTGAAAAAATACCAATCACTGCAAAAATCAGTCAGACGAATTAATATGTCTGCGAAATCAGATGTCATAAATCATCTGAATCTCGCTAAGTCCTTGGTCGATCAGGGAATTGAGATGATTAGTTCCGGGAGTAAAGACCGTGATGTTATCCAGGTAGCCCGGGAGGCACAGAGAATAATTCAAAAGACCAACAAGCTGATTTTGGAATATCACATAAAAGTTTGTTTGAGGAAGCTATTGAAGCCGGGAAATACTAAAGAAATATGTCGAGAAATTGAAACCGTTTATAAATATTCGCAAATCCCGTAGGAGGCGTATATGAAGCAAAAACATAAGCAGTCAACCGATGCCGATAAAATCATGATGTGGCTTATCGGCGGATTATTGGTGGTCATAATTATCCTTATCGGTTACGTAGCAGTGGGAGAAAGTAAGGCAGATCCCGGTACAAACGTTGTCCAGTATAATCTAACCGATACAGAGAAGCCGGCAGCGCAAGTCGATGCTGCGTCTAAGGATATCGGGATGATGAGCGTAAACGATACGAAAATAACCGACTTTACTGTTAAAAATACAGGCACAAAACCTCTGGTGTTTTATGGCATATCTTCGTCATGTGATTGTACTAGCGGACAAGTGACTATAGACGGTACTAAAAGTCCTGCAGTCAGTATGCATGACAAAAACAGCTGGACAGGTACGGTAAACCCGGGACAGTCGGCAACCGTTTCGGTAATTTACGAACCGAAAATTATGCCGGTAAAAGGCGATATCTCGCGGTCTGTATACCTCAAAACCAACGACCCCGCTAATCCACAGCTGACGTTTTCCATCAAAACATTTGTGGAATAAGATTTATGAATCCTTCAATTTCATTCAGGATTCATAGTGAGCGTGTCGAACTATGAATAACCTGTTTCTTGGTGTATCACTGACGGCTTCGTTTATTGGTGGCATGGTGGCCCTATTTGCCCCGTGTTGCATCACGTTTCTGTTTCCTTCGTATTTAGGAACGATCTTTAAGGAAAAAAGCCGGGTTGTATTCTTAACCCTGGTGTTTGCACTGGGTTTGGGTACGGTATTGATACCGGTTGCTCTCGGTTTCCGGTTCATCGTATCGTTTTTCAATGATTATCATACGACTGTCTATCTAGTCGGAGCGCTCGTCATGTTTCTCGTTGGTTTGATGACGCTGTTGGATATCAAACTCATGCTACCACTTCCGCATTACACAATGCCCAAGGAAACGAATGTTGTGTCAACATACATCCTGGGATTTTTTTCCGGCATCACGTCATCCTGTTGTGCTCCGGTTTTGTTTGCCGCCATCACACTTTCCACACTTTCACCGACTTTCCTGTCATCACTGATTGTGTCAGTCGTCTATGTCATGGGTATTGTATTTCCGCTTTTTTTCCTGTCCTTGTTCTACGAACGGATCACAAACCAGTATTTATATAAGGTGAAAAAGAATGTTGAGAAACCTCTGAAAATATTAGCTGCTGTGACGTTTATGGCTTCAGCGGTAATCATCTCAATCCTGGCACTGGCAGGAAAGATACAGATGGACTCCAGCATGGAATTCGGTAAATCTCTCCGAACGCTCATTTACACGCTTTCGGAGAGATTTCAAAATCCGTTATTCGATATACTGATAATAATCGATGCGTTGGTGTTTATTGTATTTGCCATTCGACAAGCAAGAAAAGGAGGTGAATAAAATATATGAAGCATCATCCATTAGCCACCGCGAACGCTGCCGCATTAACAGTCGGAGTGATCTACCTTGTTTGCGCTTTATCAGTCTTGCTATTTCCTGATATGGTATTAAGCATCGCCCGAACATGGTTTCACGGTGTCACGTTGTCAGAGTTCTCGAATACTAGTATCACACCGGTGTCGTTTCTTGTGGGGCTTTTTACATCGGGAGCCGGCGGCTGGGCGATCGGTTACGTTTTCGCTTATTTCTATAATTCATTTGTGAAGAAATAACACTAGACGGATAAAGCATTATCAATAATAGGTTTCACCTGTTCAAATGGCAGGGCTCCGGGAATAAGTTGTGTATTGCCTGAAGCATCAATAATGATTGTGCCGGGAGTACCAGTAACACCTTCCTGGGAACCGGTGGCGATCTCATCTTTAACTTTCTGGGTAAATTCTCCGGAGTCCAGACAGGATTGAAACTTGGTACTGTTCAATCCCAACTCTTTCGCAAGCGGTGCCAACTGATCGAGTGCAAAACCCGTACCGTTTGACGTTGTTCGGTCGAGGATGGCATCGACATATTTCCAGAATGCATCATTGCCGCCAAGTTTCCCGGCGCACTCTGTTGCTTCCGCCTCTTTTTGGGCGTTCGCATGGAATGAAAGCGGATAATGCCTGTATACCCATTTCACCTTATCACCATACTCCTCTATTACTTGCTTCATCGTCGGGTGGAAACGTTTGCAGAACGGACATTCCAGGTCAGAATATTCTACGAGAGTGACTTTTGCGTTTTTATTACCCCGAAAATAATCGTCACCGGTAATGACAGGTTTTTTTGTAGCCGGTTGGACTGCCGGAGGCTGAGCATCAACGGGTAACACATTGCCGGACGGTTGATTATCGTCCGTCGGCACCGGCGCTGTGGCTTGTGCCCGTAAGCCGCTTTTCTCCAATATCTGCACTTTCGTCCACAGCGAACCCAGAAAAAATGAAGCCAATATGAGGAGTGTCACCATCACGGGCATCGTATTGAAGGGTTGAGGCTGTGGTGTAGCGTTTTGCATATGGAATTACCTTAACAAAACAAACATGAAGATTTAATGAATTCTCAGGCGCATTCTAATTTAGCAATTCATAGTTATGCCGCATTTCTGAGAAATACAGTTGTAATTACGACTTAAAAACTGTTATTCTGCTACTGATGAAAAGTCAGCTTTTTCTATACGCTGTTATAGGTTTATTAGTGGGCAGCTTGATAACAGCTTTCTTCATAGCCAATAGCGTTAACACCAATAATGTGGGTGTCATGCGGATGATGGGTTTGCGACAGGGAATTGGAGCACCCATGAATAGCAACCTGGATAAACATTTTATTGAACAAATGATTCCTCACCATGAGGGTGCTATTGAAATGGCAGAACTGGCTAAAAAACGCTCCCAACGCTCAGAGATATTAACTTTGGCTGACGCGATCATCACGAGTCAATCTCAGGAAATAACTCAAATGCAATCTTGGTATAAAGAATGGTACGGAATCGACGTGCCGATAGATTCTTCATCTAGAATGGGTATGGGACGGGGCATGATGCATGGAGGTATGATGGGCGGTGAAAATGCAGATATAGAATATTTGGAAAATGCTGAAGATTTTGATACCGCTTTTCTGCAAGAAATGATTCCGCACCATCAAATGGCTGTAATGATGGCTCAGATGTTGTTGTCCGGAACAGATCGACCAGAAATGAAACAATTAGGTCAAAATATTATCAAGGCACAAGAAACAGAGATTGAACAGATGCGTTTATGGCTTCAGAGTTGATCCATATAAAATCTGTAAAATACGCTCTAACATCGTCTATCCCGCGGAGCATTATTATTGTATCGTGGTTATTGACACTCAATAGGCTGGGACCAGGTGTTGTTGGATCTATCGATATCTGAAAATGTGATATCCGGATCAATAACAAAACTTAGCGTCGCCCCGCATTTGGCAGGATACCAAAATTTCTGCGTTTTGTTTGACGTCGGGTGATCATAGGTACCGCCTACCCCTCCGCTTTTAGGACAGTTATCTCCAAACCCAAAATTCCCTTCGTTAAAAGTCGAAAATAATTTGTCATCTTCATATACCGCCAGTGTGACATTATGAGCACAACCCCACGTTTGATCTGTCGCAGAATTTAATAATTCTACCTGAAACAGAAGCGGTTCGCCGTTCTGATGAGGTTTGAATCCTGAACCGTCTTTCAGTGTATAGTAGTGAATACCGAAAGACATATCCGGACCCTTTTTACAGTGATCCACTATTTCGGGCGACTCTACAGCATAGTTATTGTCCTCATTCGGTTCTGTATTCTTATTTTCCGTATCAATGAGAAGCTCAATGGGATTACAATCATTCGGCGTGTAATGAACCTCTCCAGTAAACTGCAAAGAAGGCGCCAATGGCGGGACATCAATTAGCGCCAGATACTGACCACCTGTCGTTCTCATAAGCGCCCGGGTTTTCACCGATACATCGGTCCCGATATTTTGTATGACATACTTAACGTTATTTTGAACTCCAATACGTTTTTCTGTATACGGATAAAAAGAATTATTCATTTTTAGTTGGTTCACGGTCAGGTCCGGTCCGGTTGTCGGAGCACAGTGCGTGACACCCTGCCAAACGTTATCAGATTTATCAGTTTCTTTTATTTCATTCTTTTCGTCGATTTCCAGGAAAATAGGTTTATCACACTCGTATGACCATGGTTGAAAATAAAGAAAATCAACACTTTCTCCCGGTTCAAGGGATGTATAGAAATCTTCTTTATATCCCAACGGTTTTTCCCCTTCCCGCCAAACTACATCATAATGGCCAAGAAAATACTTCGTTCCGGTATTTTTTATTTTAAAATGTATATTAGCCGTATCGCCTGCATGATACGATTTTTTATCCCAGGTAACATCAGTAATGGTGAGGTTTGGTCCGACTTTTTGGAAAAATGTACCCCAGTCGGGTTTAATTGCCAGAAAGCTCCACCACGGTCGATGTATTCTTCTGAGTCCGTTAGTTTCTTGATCAATTTCAAATTCAACTCGGCTTGTTATAGGAATAAATCCGAATAATTTCAATTTTTCCTGAGCTGTAAATACGTCCACGAGCTTTCCTTCGCGCGTCGCAGTTTCTGAGTTAGTTATTATTCCCAGGGAAGAAGCGGCAGAAGCAATTGCCGACAAGCTGGTCTTTTGGAATGACATCGATGGGGTTGCATTGGGGATAAATTCTCTTTTAATTATCTGTGTCGGAGCCGGACTTACTTGTATATTTATGGTTGTTTTACTCTGAACTGTTGATGGAGTTATCAATGACTCATTTGTATTAATCCTTCGAAGAGTAGAGGCGGGGGTAAGGGTGGGGGTAGGGACAGGAGTTGGAGTAGGAGTTAATACTATTATCGTTCGGGTCTGGGATGTGGCTGGTGTTGGAGTTGAAACCAAATTAATTCTATTGAGGTTTACGTCTAAAGCCAGAGAAATTTTTGGAGGAATAATAAATCCGGTAAAAATAATAGCCAAAAGAAAGTTGATTAACATACTTTTGGGCAGATTTAGCCAGATAGTACCATAAAGTCATCCGAAACAATACTTTCAAACACTCTTTAATGCTTAGACAGACAATTATTATAGGATAATATAGTGCATTTTAATGTAATACTAGGTTCTAACGTCGCCGTGTCGTCCGCCGAAGCATCTTAGCGAAGGAGACCATCCCGCGGAGCAAATGTATATACAGATATGCGACGCTTCATGCTTAACAGTATCCTATAGCATATTGCGCGACGGTCAGAATTTATGGTATACTTACCTATTCGCTGAGTGAGTGTTCTTCATTAGACCGCTATCCCGCGAACAAGTTAGTACTATAAAGCCCGCAATCGAGACGGGCATTTTGTTCATTATGAACCTGAGAAATATCGCCATCATCGCCCACGTGGACCACGGCAAGACCACCCTTGTCGATGGCATGCTCAAACAGACCCACACCTTCCGTGACAACGAACGGGAAATGACCCAAGAGACTATCCTCGATACTAACGATCTGGAACGCGAAAAAGGGATCACCATCCTGGCTAAAAACACCGCCGTTATATATAAGGATACCAAGATAAACATCATCGACACCCCGGGACACGCTGACTTTGGCGGCGAGGTGGAGCGCGTGATCAGGATGGCGGACGGTGCGCTTCTGATCGTCGACGCTGCGGAAGGGCCGCTACCACAAACGCAGTTTGTCCTCTCAAAAGCACTGGAACATAACCTTAAAATGATCGTGGTCATCAATAAGATCGACCGCTCGGATGCGCGCCCGGCGGAGGTTTTGCAGGCTACGGAAGAATTGTTTTTACACTTGGCAAACCACGAAGACCATCTTGACTTTCCGGTGCTGTACGCCGTCGGCCGTGAAGGCAAAGCCTGGAATACCCTGCCCGCATCAATCAACGAAAATTCGTCGCTGGAACCGCTGTTTGAAAAGATTCTGTCGGCAGTCCCCCCGCCCTGTGAACATGACGCCGGCAAACCCTTCAAAATGCTGGTATCCTCACTCGATTTCGATTCCCATAAAGGGGTATTTGCCATCGGCAAGATCGCACAGGGGAACGTACGCCCTAGGCAGAAGGTACTACTAATGGCTGAGAAAGAGAAACAGGGCTCCTTCAGCGTTGACCAGGTATTTATTAGTGTAGGACTCAAAAGAAAAGAAACTGAGACCGGACAAACCGGAGACATCGTTGCAATCACCGGGATCGACGGAGTGCAGATCGGTCAGACACTTGCCGATCCTTCCGACCCGGTCGGGTTTCCGGCTATCACCCTTGAGGAACCGACTCTTAAAGTCATACTTTCTGCCAATACTTCTCCCTTTTCAGGACGCGAAGGCACGTTCTGTACTGCCCGACAGCTCCATCAGCGTCTGATGCAGGAACAAAAGACGAATATCGGTTTAAGGATTGAGGAAACATCGGGAGGCAGTAGCTTTTCCGTGTCAGGCCAGGGCGAAATGCATCTGGCCGTACTTCTGGAAACCCTGAGGCGTGAAGGATACGAAATGCAGGTCGGCAAACCCGAGGTTATTGAAAAAGAAGTAGACGGAATGAAGTGCGAACCATACGAGGAGCTGACTGTCGAGATTGAGGCAGGCTTTATCGGTGTCATTACGGAAGAATTGGGCAAACGACGGGGAGAGCTCCTGGATACTATCACAAACGAGAGGGGGATCACGCGGATGGTCTACCGGATATCATCAAGGAACCTGCTGGGATTCCGGGGTGATATCCTGACCAAAACCCGCGGACGCGGTATTTTCGCCACCCGCTTCGTCGGGTACTTCCCGATGTCACGAAAGGTCCCCAAACTGAGAAGCGGCGTCCTGGTTTCATATGAATCGGGCAAATCCTCAGGCTATGCCCTGACCACGGTACAAGAGCGCGGCCAGGCGTTCATCGGTCCCGGAGTTTCCGTTTATGAAGGAATGATCATCGGCATCAACAACCGCTACGAGGATATCGACATCAATGTCTGCAAAACCAAGAAGCTCACAAATATCCATTCGGCGACTGCCGATATCGCCATCCAGCTCGATCCGCCGGTGACAATGTCACTTGAGCAATGCCTGGATTTCATCGAAGAGGATGAACTTCTGGAGATCACCCCGGCGAACCTGAGACTGCGTAAACGCCATCTCACTAAAATCGACCGCGTGCGCGCCGTCCGCAGGTCTGCCGGCATCGCCGCCGCCTGACATTAATACCCTATTCCTTATAGCGGGGAAACCAAATGATCAGCCCCATTAATTGGCTTATATAGGCTCTAACGCCGTCTGCCCCGCGAAGCTAGAATAAAGTGAAGGCCCGAAAGGGTCTTTATATTTTCTCAAGTAGACCGAAACCGTAGGTTCGAAATCCGGCAAGTAACGCTACTGAGTGAGTCGTACTGTCGGTGAATGGTAATCCGCCAGCTGGCTGAGAATCAAGTCCTCCCTGAGGAGCTTGAGATTCTTATTATATTTGACTAATTCTCTAATTTAACAGCATACTATATTTGTGAGACAAAAAGGTTTTGCCCCAATCATAATTATAATTTTGGCGGTATTAGTAGCCATTGTGTATTTTCTTTATAAATCTTACGGAATTAAACCTCAAAAATTGATTGTGACATTTCCTAACGCAGTGCCAGCGGAATTCGACGTGACAGACTGGAAAACTTTTAAAAGTGCAAAAGGGGGTTTTGAATTTAAATACAGGCCGGACTTAAAGGTCAGCGAAAATACCTCAAATGAAGGAGTATTAATTAATAACAGTACAACTAATTTTCATGATGACTACGAGCTCTTTTTTCATACAACAATAACTTTGACAGAAAACAATGGCCTTTCACTTGAACAGTTTGCACTAACATTGTGTGGCGATGAGAAAAAAGCTGATAAGTTGTTAAAACAGGATAATATGCCCTGCAGAGAAGGAATAATAAATAATACGGAAGTATATTCTAATAACGAGATTAAGGGCATAAAGTTTTACTACAATTCTTATGAGAACACATATTTGGCAATTATTTTCCCCAGCAAGGACATTTCTAAATACTTATTGTTATTATCGGCGACAGAAACTGGGGGAGACGGACCAACCGCAATGGGCTTGAGAACAATTGACCAGATTCTCTCCACATTCAAATTTACACAGTGAGGTCTAGTAATTAGGTTTCCCAGGAAGTTCCTCACATAGTCTACCAGTCGGAGCAATTGGTCTTGGCCTTGAATAAGCTTGTCAACCTGATCAACCCCCGACATGACTCGAACTTCTTGATATACTCTGGGCATGTATAAATTCAGATTCAGTCCCATTGAAAATAGAACCCAATTATTCAATGCCATTAAGTACATTCACATTACGGCTCACAAACTCTGTAAACTTAATCTTGGATACCTCTTGCCTGTTGCTGGAAGTATCGGCGTATTTTGTCACTATGAGGAGGAGTATGATCATTTGACTAATCTTCGAAAAGAACTAACTGACACAGCTAATCATTGGAATCATAAATACTATCGGTTATATAAGCCAATTATTTTTCCCGCTATTAATAACGTACCCATGACAACGTATACTTATCTCTATATTCGTAAACCCGACCAAGAGCTACCCATTGTTGGCGACGTGGATTTTTATCTTAAACCCTCAGCATATAGAACTTTCAAACAGTCTGTACACAACGGTGCTTTTCTACATGGAGTAACAGTATTAGCTAGGACAGATATTGACTTCGTTAAACTATCCGATCCTGCAATTGACGTAACTGCATTTGTTGGTTCATACAATCTGAAAGAAGTATCTCCGACCATGCATTCAAGCTAATTTTTTATATTCCAATAATCGTCCCGGTATGCAAGTACATGAAAAAGCCATGTTTTTTGGGTAGTTATTGTGACTTCCATTGAATAAGACGAGACGCTTCAGCTATTTGATTTCTCACAAACTGCAAGTTACTCAACAATTTTCCAGAAAGAATCCTTACGGATGATTTTTCCCTCGACGAATTCAAGCAAGTCGACTCCCCGTACTTCTATCTTTTTCCCTGATACAGATGTACCGGTAAGTGTCCATTCGGAGACTCCGAAGTCACCACAAACCCAATGCTGATCATCTCCGTAATGCACATCCGGAATACCCTCAAATCTTTTTGCTAAACCTGCCCGCACCTCGGTTTTCCCGACATACCTATCACCACGAGGCGTAGTCCCCCGCGGCATATAAAAGACACAATCTTCTGCAAAATAGTCCATGATGGAATCCAGATTATGTTGGTTAAATGCTTCCAGGAATCCTTTGAGTAGTTCAACGGTTACATGCTTAGACATGGGATAACCTCCGCGCAATCATACTAAAGTACAATATTGCTGACACGGTTCACTACTGATTACCAGAATTCAAGCACTAAGTTATTTATTCATCTGATTGTAGAAAATGCGCCCGAAGTGTGTGAACACTGGGGAACAAGTTTGTGTTCTCAAATCTTCCCGGTATGAGAGCAAAGGAAAATTAGGACCTTTTAACGCCTTAAATTTAGTGGTCGTGTAACTTGCTTTCGTGTAATATTTCTCCCTTTATTGCTTTTTCGACAGCGTGTATAAAGACCACATAAGCTTCAATAAACTCTCTTCCGGCAGGTACGTCATCTACGGAGTAATGAGATTTTTCCTTAATTTTATGGAAAAGGTGCAGTATAATTTCTCTGTTTTCGGGGGATTGTATATGTTGTATTACATTATCCAGCTTACCGGTCTCAACTGCTTTATCTGCAAGAGCTATTTCCGGCTCCACTGAACCGGCAGGCTTAATGCCCTCATATCCAGCCCCCTCGCCCTCCCTGTGTATTCTTACCAAAATTTCAAACAATTCCATTTCAGCCTTATCCATTTCTTCTTTAGTTTTCGCCGCTTTTTTCTTTGCCTTTGCCCGCTTCAGGGCTTTCCTGATTTCGTCTTCGTTTTCAGGTTTGACCCATATCAGGACATAATTAGCATTGTCCGTATTGATAGCTTTTCTGGCAGCATTGACAACGGGTCCGTCTAAGGTGTCACAGTGTGCAGATGTCCGGGAAGGAAAGACATACAATGCACCGAATAGGATAGAGAGGATAACAAAAACCGTTTTTGTTAAATGCAGCATTACCATTAATTATACGATAAGCGTTCAATAGCTCTTACATTTCCAATGCTCAGGCCCGGTGAGTGTCATAGTTTTGGAAACAACGGTTTATATAGCAGATAATATGCTCTGAAGACCCTCTTGTAGTGCATTTAAAGTAATTGTAGATTGATATAAACTCAATATATTTCAAAGTATCAATATTAAGGAGGTTGCTATGAACCCCAAGTACACACATAAGACCGTCAAGGGCACCACCGCGGTCAATAAGAAAATCACGGGATTCACGGACGAGGAACGTGCCGCGATGCGGGAGCGCGCCAGAGAACTTGCAGCGGAAGCTCGGTCAAACAAGAATAGAGCCCAAGGGGAAAACGATGTTCTCGCAGCAATCGCAAAAATGCCGGAACCGGACCGCGCTCTGGCTAAGCGACTCCATGCGATCATCAAAGCCACTGCGCCAGCCCTCTTGCCGAAAACCTGGTACGGGATGCCCGCGTATGCAAACAAGGACGGCAAGGTCGTCTGTTTCTTCCAGGCTGCAAGCAAATTTAAATATAGATATGCTACGCTTGGCTTCCAGGAAGATGCGCATCTTGATGATGGTGATATGTGGCCAAGCTCATATGCGCTGAAGAAATTGACCTCCACCGAAGAGGCAAAGATCGCCGCGCTCGTGAAGAAAGCGGTGGGCTGAAGCTCACCGGGGATCTGAATGTTGCCCGGGACAACTCCGTTTGAATTTAAGATTGGGTCAATTTTTCCGTTCCTGAATATATCAGTCAGGGGGAGCAGGAAGTCTTTTTGATATACTATATAAATGATTCTCACAAAAAGTACTCCATTCACGAAAGATGAGATAGATCAACTTCGGGAGCAGTTCGACAGTTATATTAAAACAGTAATCGATGTGGAGAAAAAAATCTGTTCAGCAGGATGTGACCGTCATTTTGAGTCTGAAAAAATACTTCTCGACCAGGGGTCCAAACAGGCGAATCTCTGGGGAGGCGGCATCGACTTAGAGACGAAAACTATTGACGGAAATTCGTTCATCAATATCCGTTCCACCCAGGGGAATACGAGTAATGAAATCCAGGACGTAAATATCCGGACTGCTTTTGAGAAGATCACTAAATATTTTTTCCAAACCGTATATGCAAAATAAAACTGCATTATCATCACTCGCCATGGATTTAAAGCGTGTAGCGCTCGGATTACACCGTAAATCATTTACCACAGCCGACAGATTTTTTAAAGAAGCGATGAAACGCAGGGCAGAGGTACAGGTCAGCGAATTGCAGCCATATATGCAGACGATCATTGAACGAATAGGTTTATTATCCGAACTCACTGATGACCGCAAAGCTGAAGATGCATTGATGTATAGCACACGGATTCAGAATTACGTGCTGCATAAGTAATCTGCCCAAGCGCCGAACATCCCGCGGAGCAATTATTTACATAAATCACTCTCTGTGCCGTGTTCGCCGTCTGCCGAAGGCAAAGCTAAAACTTTGGCTTTATCCTCCGGAGAAATCCAGTCAAACCAGCAAACAGCATATTTGTAGGTTTCGGAATTGTAATACTGACCCCAATCAGGATCTTCCGAAGAATAAGCTGAAGCCCAGTCGGGATCCTTTGATGCCTCATTTTGTTGCCGGTAATCGTAAACTCCCCAATCAACAAAAGTGTTTAATCCTCCAAAAACTTCAGGTCCGCCTTTGGTAAGTCCGACCGCTGTTGCTATAATTTCTCCCTGTTTCACATCCAGCGGAGGGTTTACCTGAGTCGTCCTTGAATCTGTTTCTTCAGGCATAGGAAACTTCTCCGCTATAGTCTGGAACTTCGGCGCCAGTGTTAAAAGATGTCCGAAACGATAGCGGACACCGCACGGATGTTCAAAATCAAAAGTATATTGGACTTCTCCGTTAACCGGATAGCGGGCGCCGGCAATAACTTTGGCGTCATACGGGGCAATCACTGTTATTTCATCGGGTCTTGATCTATCGAATCTTAAGCCTCCGTGCGCTTTGTAGTCGTTACCTCTTATCTGTCCGGGGTACAAAATTGATGTAGCTTTGGTAATATCCACCGGCATTTGAAAAACAAACGGCTCGGGACATTTAGCGTAATTATCAGTCATTTGTTTAAACTTATTCGTGGGTATTATTTCCGGAGAACGAAAAACTGATACAATGACCAGTACTACAATCCCGATTAGAATAAAGGGCAGAACTTTCCTCATAATTTACTTTACTATATCATTTTTCATTTTTACAATCATATCCCCTTTTTTCCCGTTTGCATTACCTCTTTTTGTCAGAAGATCCCGAGGTGCAAACCTATTTCACTCCCGGAGTGAGACTCCAGGGATCCGTCTTTAATTAACTATCAGCCGGAATTATATCGGTTAGTTCTGTAACCTACTTGCCTATCACAGCGGTACAGAATTTGCACCTTCTGGCCTTGATCGGAATAAGGCTGAGACATTCAGGACAGGCCTTCTCAGTCGGATCTTCGGTTTTACCGCTTTTCATCTTTTCCGTTAACTTATTCATGGGAGTTACGATAAAGAAATAAGTGCATTTATAAAATCACCGACCATGAATTTGCTGTTATTTATTGTGAAATATAGACCGGAGAAATCAGGTGTCCCGCCAAGGGCGCCGATGAATGGTGTAATCAGACCTTTTACCATCGCGGTGACGACATTCCCGAAAGCCACTCCGACAACGACTCCGACGGCCATATCCACGACATTACCTTTCATGATGAATTCCCTGAATCCTTTAAACATGCATATCACCTCCCTTTGCGGTTAATTAGCTTACCTGATTATACCCCGGATGTTGAATCAGGATAATCCTTATCAGTTTTCTAAAGCCGAACGCATTTCTCCCGTGCAGCAATAGCCGTTCCGACAATTTTCCGATTAATATGAATACTACTGCACTACAACTAATGCACACTATTGATAATTGACAATTAATTGTAATTGGTGTACGATGTGTACAGAGACCAAAGAGGGACACCATGATGCAGAATAATAACATCACTAAAAAAAACTTCAAACAGAGACTTACGGCTTTTGTCAATCCGATTCTGGTAAAAAGGGCTAAAGTCCGGGGAACACTGGAAGGACTCACTTTATCGGAAGTCGTCGAAAAAGCGCTTGAAGCGTATGTACCGGAGATTGAAAGCGTCAGCGACCGGCACATTCAGATAAAGTTTGCCACCGCTCACACAAGTAATACATTAGTAACCGGAATAGGCGCTAAGGCTAAGAGAAACGTTGCGAAACATACAAAAGCGCTTGTAGTGCCCCGATAAGACTCACCAGCGGCAGGTTTACGGGCATAAATCTGTTTAAATCCGATAGCTTTTTTGCGATAAGCGAAGATAAAGATAGCCCGATCAATAAATATTCCTATCTGTTTCGCCTTACCGTAAGACTTCTTCTCATTTAGACAGTTTTATGGATCTAAATTCATTACGTCTTATACCGCAGTCACTTTACACGCGCACTGCCTCTGACGGGCAACCGGAAAAAATCGCACCCGATGGTCCGAAAGTCCGTCAGTATCCCCAACTGTCGGATCGGACGTTTCAGGAAGAAGGAAAAAACGAGCAGATGAAAAACGAAGCGGCTAAAAAAGAGGAAGACAAGCAAACCATCGATGATTTAGTCAGGAAATCAAACAGATGCATCATCAGCATTTCTTCCCTGTTCCCCTGGGATTTCTTCGCCAATACGATACAGGTCGAAGAAAGCAGAGTGACGTTTATTTTCCGGCAGTTTATGGCCTCCCAGTCTCATAGCGTAGATATAAAGGATATTTCAAATATTTTCATCGAATCATCACCTTTCTTCGCCACGCTTCAGGTTGTTTCCCGGACTTATATTCAGAATGATATTAAGATCGGTCATCTGAACGCCGGTAAGGCCAATGAGGTCCGCATGATCATAGAAGGGCTCCGGACTTTTGCGGCACATAATATTGACACGTCAAATTACGAAATAGATGAGCTTATATCAAAAATCGGAGAATTTCATACAAATCATATCGTATCCTGACAAAATGAATGGAGGTGAAATCATATGGCTGAATTAATAAAAGAAACGATAACAACCCAGGGGAACGCAGTTAATCCGACAGTTGCAACTCCGGTAAGAATCGGAGCCACCAGCTCTCAGACGATTGAATACTTAGTCTATTTCCTGTTTGGGGCACTTGAAGTACTTCTGGCATTCCGTCTGATTCTTAAGCTGACGGGCGCAAATATCTATAGCGCTTTTGTAGGATTAGTCTACGGAATTACCGGAGTGTTCATATTGCCTTTTGAAGGCATATTCCGCAGGGGAATTTCCCGGGGTGTCGAAACGACATCAGTATTTGAAACTTCGACAGTGGTCGCAATTATTGTATACGCTGTCCTGGCTTGGGGAATCGTCAAGCTTATACGGATATTTTCCGGCGAACGACAAGCTGGCTGATTAGTCAGCTTGTCCGGCTGGAGGAAACCTTACCGGGAAAGAAGGTGGGAAATATGAGACTAATAGATATCACTCTTATTGTATTAGTTATTACATGGTTGGGAGGATTATCTTTTAAGATCGGCGGAGGACTGTTACATCTGCTTCTTGTTGTCGCAGCCGTCGTATTCGTCGGCCGTCTGTTAGGGGTAAATGTGTGATAACGGTTAAAACGTGAGGAGGTGAAACCGTATGAACCTTTCTTTTACAAATTTAAGCCCGTTGGCATCCCTGGTATTCGGAATACTGATCCTTATTTTTCCGAAATTCCTGAACTATCTCATCGCCGGGTACCTGATCCTTGTCGGCATCATCGGACTGGGGATATTTCGTTAAGGCCGTTTGCCCGGTTAATAAAGAACACCGGACTGCCGGGTAGGATCCGGCACCGCCCTTCCCGCGGAGTAATAATCTGATGTCAATCAGGTTAACTTAACTACTTTGGGCAAAGAAAATGCGAATATGGTCCCCTGATCCGGCTGGCTTTTCACCAGCCATAACTCACCGCCCATCAGCCGGACCAGCTGCCGGGAAATATAAAGTCCCAATCCCGTACTGCCGGCTTCACGGTTAATAGCCCGGGTCATATGCTGGAACCTGTTAAAAAGAAGCGGCTGCTTGTCGGGAGGAATACCGATGCCGGTATCGGAAATATCCGTAATGAGCATCGACTCTTCGGTTCTGTGGGAGACGGTAATTGTGCCGGTTTTTGTGAATTTAACACTGTTTCCGATCAGGTTAATCAGAACTTCTTTCAGCCTGTCTTCATCCGCAAGTACGATATGGTTAATTTCATCGCACTTCCTTACAAGCTTTAAACCCTTCTCTTCAATGCTGTGCTTATACTCCCTTTCAATATTATTCTCCAACTCACGCATATCGGTTTCCACAATATCCGCAGTAAGCTTGGCCTGTTCGAGCCGGGATACGTTCAGGTAATCATTAACAATACTTATCAGGTTATGGGAAGATGACATCGCATCGGCTAGCGACCTTCTGTCCGCGTCGGAAATAGTACTACCGCCATAACCCTGCAGGATATTGTCAATGTTTCCGATAATGACAGTCAGCGGTGTTTTCAGCTCGTGGGATGCTATCGAAAAAAAATCATCTTTCTGACGCTTCAGATCAAGCTCTGTTGTATAGTCATGGATAACAGTAATAGAGCCCTGAGGTGCGCCGTCAACCAGTACCGGTTCCTGGCTGATGATAACCCCCATCTTTTTTCCGTTTGCCTCCATAATTGCCTGTGTGCTTATTTTCTGATTCTTATTGTCTGAAGATACTGTCCCTAAGGAATCAAATGACAGCATGTTGCCGTGTTCGTCGTATATATGAAGAATATCCTGCGGTAATTTACCCTTTATTCCTGAGGTTTCCAGATCAAAAAAATGTAAAAATGCCGGATTAGCATAAGTAATGGCATTATTCCGGTCCGTTACGATTACCCCTTCGCCCATCATTTCCAGAAGATTGCTTGACTGTCTTTCCTGATATGCTTTGTCCGTCGTTACCTTCTCCAGCTGCACAAGCGTGGAGTTAATGGCTTTTGCCAACTGCCCGAGTTCATCCCTGCCGTAATTATTGATCCGTGCCGATAGCGAACCGGCCGGTCCGATAAAGGCGACTTCTCTGCTCATCTTTGAGATCCGGTTAACCACTATTATTTCCATGAAGAAATACCCGAACAAAAATACCAGAACGGCAGTAATAACCAGAAGCATCATGAGCCATGACGCACTCTGCCTGCCGTATGTCGTGATATCCCGGTCTATTGAAGTGCGGACCAGTATGGCAGGCTCACCGTAGATATCGTTAATAACCATGTATGAATGGAGTATATTTTTGTTTTCCTTATCGATATAGACCGGTGAAGCATCGGTTATCGAATGCTTAGCCATACTGTAACTTTCGGGCAGTACTTCGGAGCCATAAAGCAGAATTTCCACGGGGTACTTCACCCTGTCTGACAAACTATTAATTTCTACCTCATCCAGATATCTGCCGAAAACCAGCGTTCCGCCTGCCGGACCGTCACCGGAACTTTTCAGGATCTGACGGGCGGCAATCAACATCGGTTTATTGCCATCCACCAGCACTATGCCCGACACATTGTTGGTTTCATTTGCTTCTGTTGTGAATGTGTGGCGGAATCCTCTGTCCGACCACCAGACAGAAAGCGGAATTCTTGCGTGGTTCTTCAGGTCATATTCGATCCCGACCAGCATTTCCTTCCGGGTATCGTAGAAAAGCAGGACATTCAGACCGACGGCCTCGAAGGTAGTGTCCTGCGCGTTGGATTTAAGAAACGCGTCATTCGAATTCAGTACGTACTGATATGCATCATCCCAGTTTGACCAGTCTCCGGCTTTGCTGTTTAATGTTTCCAGCTCCGCGCTAATGGCTGCTGATAACCGCCCAGTATCCCGTACAGCCTGACGGCTTTCAAGTTCTTCAAAGCTCGGGATGATTATTTTCTGAGTGATGGACAGTATGATGGTTGTAGTAATCGCAAACAGTATAAATAGAATCAGGGTATTTTTGTCGCGTAACTTCATGGGCAGACTCTGATGATAGTATAGTATATTCAGTTCATCAAACAGTATCATCACTCCGCCGGCCCTTTTCCGGGAAGGAGAATAATTGAATCAACGCATTCGGAAATCGTCCCGGCGGGCGGGCAAACTGTTTAAGTAATAGTCTGTCCGGACTGCCCCCGTAATACTTGACAGCAATTATGACTATTCCGTATGATGGCTAGCAAAACACATGGTCCATAAATCCTTCATTCAGTTTAAATCTTTCCCCCCATCCGACCATAACCAACCCATCATCGTCCTCCAGTCTCCCCACTCGCGCTCCCTTAACGTCGGCTTTTTAACCAAGTTAAACGGTGCAACCCAGTTTGTCCCCGGCCGGCTTAACTTCGGACCCCGGCGCGAAGACGATACGTATCAGGCCACCATTGATTCGCTTAAGATCCGGCCGGTGTCCAAAATCCTCAAAAAATATAAACCGGAAGAGATTTCTACCGTTACCGTACTTCGCGAAACTTTGGCCTGCCGGCTGGGCAGTGCGCTGATGGCGGTGGGGATGGAAAACCACTATGGCGACGCGTTCATCGGTGCGACCCATATCAAAGGTGACGGTAAAATCCGGACGGCTTATCTGTACGAGAATACTGAAGGGCTTACCCAAAACGGACTCTGGATTATCGCCGAGAGTTTCTGTGTGGGCAGGAACCTCGCGGCCACCATGAACTCCCTTCTTTCAAAGTTCCGTCCCCGGGAAATCCTTTTCATCGCTCCGATCGCGAGCCGGCGGGCGATTAACGCAGTCGGCGGTATTATCGCCCGAAAAAATATTCCCACTACCTTTGTAGCCTGGGGAGCTCTGTTCGGAGTGGATGAAAAAACCCTTTACGACATGCCCTGGGGCCATCGCGATACCGAACCGCTTGATTCCCGTGACCGGGAAGTATTTATCTCAATGTACGGACCCCGGCTCTGCGTCGGCGGTGATTTCGGCAATAACTACTATGGCCAGGTTCTGGCCCGCCAGCTATATGTAGAGCAGCTTAAAGAACACCGCATCAGGCCTCATTTTCCTACCACCGGCAAAATCCTGAAATTATATCACCGGAGTGAAATCGTCAGCCGTTAATATTCCCGGTCCGCTACCATTCGTAACGCTGCATGGCTTTTCCGGCAGTAAGCCAAAGTAAGACTGTTAAAAAAATACCCACAGCGAACAGTACTCCGGTCATAAGGAATTGACTTATTCGTCCGGTAATCATCATGCTGACCAGCATGCAGGCTTCCGCAGTTACAGCTACAGACAAACCCAATGTAAGAATCCCCATTCCGCTCGTACTGACCTTTTCCGGGTCGTGACCGAGTGAAAAATTCGGGGCGATGGCACCCAGGAACGTCTGAAATAAAGACAAAAAGAAAATGATCATAATACTTGCACCGAACATTATTTGGCGGTAGCCGGCGGCAAACGGGAGTACCCGCCAGACTATCAGGGCCAGCAGAAACAGGGGAATGTCCGAGAGTACTGCCAGCAGGACTTTCGAAAGCAGAATTTCCGTCCGCGGTTTAGGCAGGCTGAACAGGTACCATGCACTTCTGCCTTCGCGGGAAACCAGCGGAAATATAAAGCGGAGCAGTAGCGCAATGGTAAAGAACATCAGCCAGCTGAACGAAAATACGATCAGCTGAACCTGCCAGTTCCCCGGGTGGGAGATGTTTTTCGTGCCGTATGATAAAGACAGGAAAAAAAATGCCGCAATCGATATAAGAAACAGGCCGTAACCGGTTTCGGACGGTAATCGTACCAGCGACAGCCAGTCCTTAATAAGCAGCGGATAGCGGAAGTGTGATAACCTGTTTTTCCAGTATTCCGGTAAATTTTTCAGATATGGCCGGGAGTGCTCTGCCAGAATAACCGGTACAAATCTGCGGATCTGGACTCCCAGGGAAATTAATAAAACAGCGGCAGTCAGAAGCACGGCTATCAGCGTTCCGCCGCTGATGCCTGACGTGACCGTTTGCGCCAGCCAAAAAGTCGGCAGCACCGGATTATTCAGCGGAAGACCGGCAAATAATACTGCAAACTGTTCACTGGTAGCATCATAGATCCGTGATAAGGCCGGCGGGAAGACCAGCTTCAGAATCCAGACCATTCCCCCGAAAAATAACCCGAAACCGATCACGGAAAAGTGGTACTCATGACCTCTCAGCCACCCCACCAGCGCAAGCGCAACCAGCATTCCGACACTGCCTGATACGATCACTAAACAGGATAAAACCAATACCGTACGCAGCAGGAAACCTAATGAGAGCATGTCAAATGCCCCTGCGTATGACAGCGTAACCGGGACAAATACAAACAGCATTACCGTCAGGTTTGCGGATATCGTTTTAAGGTATGTCCAAGTGGTAATCCATACGCGGGGTACCGGCAAAGTCAGCAGATATGTTAATGACGGGCTGGATGTCAGAACCGTCCCTGACGCAGCCGCCACACTGCTGGTCAGGGAAAGCCATAAAACTACGGCGATTGCCGCGTGGATGATATAGGCAGCGGTCATCTGTCCGTACCGGTCAAATGCCGCCAGATTATTGAAAAAAATGTTGCTAATGCCATATAGGGCATAAGCGATTCCTCCGAACAGAAGAAAGAAAAGTGAGGCTACAAACAGCCTGCTGTAAATGCCCGCGGCAAACCACCGCTTCATCAGAATCAGATCAGCCCGAAAGAGTGTACCCAGAATGTACATATCCGGTCCTAAAGTAGATTACCCAGCTTTATTGATTTGTTTATACTTAATTCTTTAGTAATCCTGCCCATATGCATTACCCCGACGCGGCCGGCGAATTTCTGCGCAAAGTCGAGAATGTGAGTTACGAATAATACGGTATTGCCCCGTGCCGCATAATCAACAAGTGTTTTACCCATGGTATCGATACTGGCGCTGTCCAGTCCGACTATCGGTTCGTCGATAATCAGGAGTTCCGGTTCGGCTAACATACTGGCCAGAAAAGCAATTTTCTGTTTATTCCCTCTTGAATACCGTGTCATGGATTGCCGGAGAATACCGCTTATGGGAAATAGCGGAACCAGCCGGGCAATCCGCTTATCCAGTTCCGCTCCAGCCAGACCGCGTAATCTGCCGGTCATGGTTAAGAACTCGCTGCCGGTGAGATAGTCGTATGCCGAGGGGTCATCAGACACGTAGCCGAAATGCTTTTTGGCAGCCAAGGGCTCCCGGACAATGTCATGTCCGCAAATGGCGGCATTCCCTGAACCGGGAAGCAGCAAGCCGACCAGCATCTTAAGCAGCGTGGTTTTACCGGCGCCGTTGGGGCCTATGAGGGCATACCTCTCCCCTTTTCCGACGGATAAGTTTACCGAATCGACGGCAATAAAAGTCCCGAATGTTTTTGTCAGATTCCGGATTTCGACTACCTTCATAATTTTCCCCTCTGTTTTTCAGCAATAGCCTATGAAAATATTTTCCTTATTATAATCATTATATTGTAGCCGCCGGAAAATGAATAATCGGCTCAGCTCAGACCATCCCCCGAAGCAGTCACAGTCCACCTGACACGTAATCAGTTCAACAGGATAAGCAGAATCTACCGGCCTCTGGGGTAAGGATATTAAGTATGATATATTTAACGTATGAAGAGCTGTGGCGGTTCAGAAGCCGTTTACGGACTGGGTTTTGTCGGTGCAGCCGTATATTATATCCAGCACGCTGCGACCTTCTGGGACGGAGCGGTGGGAGTTTTTAAGGCTGCGGTCTGGCCGGCGTTTTTAGTACACCGGCTTCTCGGTTTTCTGGGAATGTAAATCCCTGTGCCGGACCGAATACCGATCCTCTGAAGTAAATGTAGATATCCCCGACCCCTGTATGGATTGCCGGGCTCAAATGCGTGTAAACTAGGATATATGAACCGCACCCGGCGCAAATCAGATATCAGCAAACCCCTGGGGTTTGTCATTCTCATCGTGATGATCGTGATTACGGCTGTGATGCAGTTCGGGAATTTTGACCTACGGACACGGGCAACATCCGTACCTGCAAATATCACTGTCGATGCGTCTGCACCTTTGCCGGACACGGTATCAGGGGAATTCATGCGGGCATTCGCTCAGGGCGGGGAGGAAAAACTGAATATGCTGGCACCGGCAGTCAGCAAAATTGCGGCGCTGAAACCGAAGGTGATCCGTATAGACCATGTGTATGACTTCTTCGTGACTGCCGACCGTTCCGGCGGTACACTGAGTTACGATTTCTCCCGACTGGATGGTGTCGTCCGGAGCATACTGGACACCGGTGCCGTACCGATGCTGTCACTAGGTTACATGCCGGGGGAACTGTCGGATGACGGCACGGTAACCGGGAAACCCCGGAACTGGCAGGAATGGACTGATCTGGTCAGGCAGACGGTCGGACGTTACAGCGGGAAAGGCGGACTCAACGTGGCCGGGATTTATTATGAAGTCTGGAATGAACCGGACCTCGAACAGTTCGGATCGTGGAAAACTTACGGAGGTAAAAACTACCTGGACTTATACCGTTATGCCCTGGCCGGTGCACAGACTGCACCGGATGCAAACCAGCTTTATATCGGGGGTCCGGCAATTTCGGGAATGTATAAAGCCTGGATTGAAGCTCTGACCGGCTCCGGACTGCGGATGGATTTCTTTTCCTGGCATTCCTATAATCCAGATCCCGGGGAGACAGCCGGCGAAATTCAGGAATTTCGGCGTCTGGTTTCTGACAAGCCGCAATACAGTAATTCCGGGATTCTGATCACGGAAAGCGGATTTACCAGCAGCAAA
>Ga0154812_101_pt20 | contig 43267 bp, 41 predicted proteins | sample Rifle2008BG16ft_FD_105820 | JGI IMG/M metagenome (GOLD analysis project Ga0154812, IMG submission 105820) | Candidatus Gottesmanbacteria bacterium RBG_16_52_11 | reverse complement strand
TTTGGACACCGAAACCTTCAGACTTCCGGGTTGACTGCCGTGTTTTGCTTCGAGTGCCTCCCTGATCACCGTCCGTAATGTACCTCCGGAATCAATAGTCGGAGCTGGGGTAGCGTTCGTACAGGGTTCTTCCCAGGAACGCAGGCATTTCTGCTTCACTTCGCACCAGGAATATCCGGCCGACCCGATGCACCCGTGGATATCCCTGTCGTCACCCACTTTTACTTCGGAACTGCTGTCCCGAGAACCGGCCGGCAGGGAGGATTTATACTGCCTGCCCGCCCACAATCCGCCCGCTATAAAAACTATAACGGCAAAAACAACCAGAAAACCGGCTTTTGAAAAACCAAGCTGCATGAAACACCTCCGGTTCGTATTGTAAACCCGCAGTCTTAATCCTGGCAAATACCTCCGTTATGATCAATTCGTTCCCGGCCGGCTTCATTATGGCTAGACTTCCCGGCGGAAGATGTTGTAAATAAACGCAGTGATCTCATATATGAAAATAGTCAGCCTTGAGTAAGTCTGAAAATACTTGAGTCCGAATGCCGGTCCTCCGCTGCCTGTAGCGGAAACCCAAGTCAGTCCTGACCATCCTGATTTTCTGGCAACCGCAAGCGCCCGGCGGGTGTGCAGGTCATACATAATCAGTGTCACATGCCGGAGACCCCGGGCACTCGCCAAATCCCTGCTGAATCTGAGATTTTCGACCGTATTGCGGGACTTTGATTCTTCAATTATTTTTACTGCCGGAATTCCGACTTTTCTGCCGAACCGGGCCATGATGGCGCTGTTCGGTATCCCTAACCGCTGGTTGTCGCCGGTCGACATAATTACGAATGCGGAAGGAAACCGTCGCCACCAGTAACGGGCCAGACGGATGGCCGCTTTTGTCGGCTGCGTCGGTTCTGACTTTCTGACAGCGTATGACAGCACTATCAGACAGTCGGTCTGTACCGGTGGATTATCCTTGACGGTATAAAATCCGAAAATGTCACGCACACCCACATTATACGGGATACCGGAAACGGGGTTTGGTATAATCTCCGTCAATATGAATCAGCCGAAAAGCGAATTGCTGCGGATCGTGCGCATCATCACCTCAGGCGGCAAGCTTACCGTAAATGACATCAGTACCATCATGACATTCACCAAGCCTGACTCCGAACTGATGTCGGTCAGGCTGCTCAAGATCACGGCGGTTCCGCTGTCACTTTTTTTCGGTTTTCTGTTTGCCGTGTTTCCTGATGAATTCGTCAGAATGACAGGTGATCTGCCGGCATGGACAAATCTATCCCCACGGTTTTTAACCGGGGTTGACTATCTTTGGAACATTCTGGGTGAACCGGTTAAAAAAAGTAACATAATTTACCACCTGCCGAATGTCATCCTTTATTCATTCGGTTTTGTCGGTGCAAAAAAACTTTTTGATGCCATTGACAGGCATACCTGGCTAGACCGGGTACGAGCTGTTCAGCAACAGGTACGGGCGGGTATAAATTCGGGCACTCTGAACCTCAGACTCCGCAACGGACATTCAGTATTGTTTACCGGAAAAGGAGACTTTATCGGTATGCAGTACGTCACTAATCTCGCACCGGATGAAGCGGTGACGCTGTCAGAATCCAAGCCCGGTTACACCGATATCTGGAATTCGTTTGATTCCCAAGCTACATATAAGGACTTGTACCGGGTGCTCGGCCGGGTTTCTGACGAAAATACCGGCGAATACGTATTTTTCCCGGTCCGCGATGATCAGATATTCCTGCCTTCACCGGACGCGTATGACCTGTCACCGTATAAACTCGATATTCTCTGCCAGAATATCCGGCAGATAGAAAATGCCATGAAGTTAACTCACAAACGGATTATTATCGTCGGCGACCGGGAACACCGCAGTCTGGTCCGGTCAGAAGACCGCCATAAAGTTATCAGGAAAAGTGAAGAAGTTATAACCCTAGATTCAATCGCTGCGAAATACAGGGACGTTACTATAATTGATCCGACCGATATAGTTCTGAAGTATCTGTTGTCCAAAGCCGGTGGCAGGCGGATCGTATTCAGGGCGACAGCCGACGGTATCAGGCATTATAAAGCCAGGTTTTACCGGCGTTTAATAAAGTCAGGTTATTCACCTCGGTCAGGACGGACCGGAATACTGACGGTTGGTTATGATATCACGGAAGATCAGACCGAACAGCAGGCACTCAGAAGAACGGCTGATGATTATTTTCCGGTTGTATTGTCAATGCCGGTCCGGGATGCACTGGTAAGAAACGCCTGGAAGACTGATGAATTCCTCTACGTACCGGACATGGTTCTTGAAACACTGCGTAATATCGCTCTTCAGCAGTAAGCAGTTGCAACCAATGACGGTATAGCCGGTCTCCCGGGTGACTGATTATTCATTTGTTTTCTCCGGATCGGCCGCATTACTTCCCGGCTCATCCGCTGTCCGGCTGCGGCCTCCTTTTATACCGGCCAGACCCACGCCCCAAAACTCGTACGGTTCGGGGTGTTTTCCCGATTGTTTTCTAGTCAGGACATATAACACGGGTATCGCCAAAAGCGGCACTGCGGATGCGATAATGCCCAGCTCAGGTTTTACTGCTATCCTCCACGGAAATACCGGTTCCGGGGTGCCGGCGGCCGGAGGACCGGCCGGGTCACTGCCACTGTCTGCCGCTTCGGCCAGAGGCAGCAGCACGAAGCTCAGAAAAATGAATATGGCAAACCCGGATAATATTCGTTTCATACAGTGTTTAAAACGGTGACTGTATTTGCAGGAAGGAATTATAACTTCCATTACCGCAAGCGGCGTGTGAAATATGTAAGAAACCTGTAAGTATTCAGTTAATCTGAAAATTTGTGACCGGGGGATTGGAAACTCGTAACTGATTCGACGGTTATTTATGGTCCTCCGCCTGTGTTCGGTATGATACGGAAAATCCTGTCATCGCCAGCCCTGACCTTTCCCCGGCCGTCCCGGTTGCTGGTGGAAAAGTATATATACCCTTCCGGTCCGACTGCAATTGCCCTGATCCTGCCGTAATTTACTTCCGGAAGCTTATCCGTCCTGACCGCCTTCAGCCTGTCTTCCGTGAGCTCCACCGCAAAAATCCCCTCACCCCGCAGTCCCGTAAAAAGTAATTTTCCGCGCAGTTGGGGCAACATACTGCTGTCATATATTATCAGGCCGGCCGGTGCTACGGCAGGAGTGTAAACCTGCTGCGGGGATTCAAACTGCGGCATCGTTTTTTCATGGGATACCACCGGCCAACCGTAGTTGGCACCTCTTTTCACCAGGTTTATCTCGTCCCCTCCTCCCGGTCCATCAAATCCTGACGGGCCATGGTCGGTTGCCCATAAATTCCCCGTCCGCCGGTCCCAGGCTAAACCCTGGACATTCCGGAAACCCAGAGCATATACCGGGGATCCGGCGAAAGGATTATCACCGGGTACTGACCCTTCCGTTTCCAGACGGAGGATCTTTCCGGAGAGTAGCGACATATTCTGTGCATTTTGCCTGACTGACCCGTCACCTGAGGAGATATATAGTTTTCCGTCAGGGCCGAAGGAAATCCCGGTACCGGCATGGATCCGGGCGGCCGCTATTCCCGGGACGATTTCCGTAATACCGGAAACCGTATCACCGTCATCCTTCATGAGCACAATCCTGACGGCGACGCCTGCAGCCGACCGGTAGGCATAAGCCGCATATATCAGCCGGTTAACACCATACTGAGGATCAGTGGCCAGTCCCATCAGGCCGGCTTCACCGTCTTCGGTGACATCGGCAAACTTATGGAGCGGTTCCGGGTCCAGTCTGCCTTCCTGAATAATCCTGATGCTGCCGTTTCTTTCAGCGACAAGCATCCGGTCCGGCTCTGTAAAAACGATTGACCAAGGTACATAAAGTCCCGATACGTACTCCTCTATCCGGTAACCGGTTGCAGCAGCGCCTGTCGGAACTGCTGCCGTTTCCGGTCTGGCAGTGCCCGGCGGGATCAAAGGTTTTTTGAGGATATATAGTCCGGCAACGGCGGCCAGCAGTATAATCAGGATGATTTTATTCACAGATGTCTGTCAACAATAACAAATTTTTCCCCGGCGGGAAAGTATGAGGTAAGTGGTTACGGATCACGGTACATAACTGCCTCACCGGAAGGAACGGCTGCCGATACCTGGAAAAATTTTCCGGCCGGAAATCGCTTCTGAGGATATCCAGAGCGACAGGCCAAGCAGCCACGGATTCCAGAAGTGAACCGCGGCAGCGGTTAATCCCAGTGACATAGTCAGCCATATGAACCTGCCTTTACGTCCGCCGGCAGACACCGCCCGGCCATGGTATTTCTTTACTGAAAATCTACCTGAAATCCGGCAGATTGCCTGATATATCCCCCACGCCAGTACGTGAATGATTCCCAGAAATCCGACCATATACACCCCGCCGACTGCGCTGAATATGGTCAGCGGTGATTTCCGGTGGTAATCCCGCTTAAGAAGCGGCAACGCTGACAGGGCACGGACTGATGCAGGAATGGAAATCTCTTCCTCCTGTCCGGTCATCAGGATATATTTACCGCCCGAGTCGGGAGTCAGGGATATTTTGTATATGCCCGAAGCCGCGTCTTTACGTATCTGCGGACCGATCAGATAATCATCACCGTAAAAACCGTCCCGCCATGGCAGCCATGGTGTATTAATTCCGTCGAGAATCGCAATCGGGATCTCCACTCCGTTGTCGATCTGATAAACCTTTCCGGAAAATCTGCCGCCGGGATTAGTACCGACGGGCACGAGTAAGGCCGCACTGAGCGTGAAATCACTATCTGATTCAAACCTGAATTCACGTTCCCCGGAATCAAGGTTATCGAATATGGAATATGCTTTCACCGGGTCCGGTACACGGAAAAGACTGCCTGTCAGGAACAGCGGCTCTGATCCGCTGGCCTGCCCGGGGAAACCTGCAGCTGCCACAAGCAGGACAGTTAAAAAAACCGACTTTGCATTCACAGGTAATTCAGCCTGAGCAAAACGCAACATATAATATTTATAGTATAAGGGACCGCTGATTATAAATCTTACGATGTCGGATCATTCAAGGTAACCATTCGTCCTGCGACATCCGGACCGCAGGTCATTTTTCCGGGACTGATGTACCGGGGAGGTTATTCAAGAGATTCCCAGATAAGCGGGTCTTCACCGCCCAGGCACCAGAACGCAAACATGAATATGCCTTCCTTTTCGGCAATCCTGATTTTTTCAGTCACTGATGCGGTATTTTCAAACCAGATTATGTGTTTCACTCCTTTAACTGTATAGGTTCCCCTGACGGCCAGGGCTTCGGCATCATATTCCCAAGTTCCGGTATTCTTTTCTATCCGTTCCAGAAGCTGTTTGCGGCTTAACGGTTCACCCCGTCTGGAATCCCAGTCATAACCGTAAAACGGCAGACCGAGAACCAGTTTGTCCCGGGGAATATTTGCTTTCGCGTACCGGATCGCCTGCTCCAGCCTGTTTTTCGGTGTTACCGGACCGGGAACTGAAGTGGCATTGTGGAAATCATAAGCCATGACACGTACCTGATCCGCATATATTGACAGTCCGCGGTAATCGTGCCCTTTGGCCAGCTTCCATTCATCGGCAGTACCGGTGCGGGCATGTACGGAAACCGACAGTGATAAACCGGTGCCGTTAAAAACCGGTTTCAGATATGATATAAATTCCGTAAAAGCGTCCCGGTCTTTTTCGGCAATCTGCTCCCAATCAATATCCCATCCCGCAAATCCGTTATTTCGTGCAATTTCAACCATCCTGACGGCTAATTCTGATTTAAGATCAGCGCTTGAGAGAATCCGTGAAACCCGTTCCGGATCGAACTCATTGCTTATCATCGGCATCACCGGTATACCGGATGCGGAAGCCATCTGCCGAATCTCTCCGCCGTTTCTGGCCGGAATTTCTTCAATCTTGCCGTCTCCGTTCACTTTGTACCAGACCGGATGTACTGCTGATAATCTGCCGGCGGCTTTTTCCATCGATGCGGTTACGTCTTCCGGATTCCACCAGGGTGCCCAGGCATAGTACTTGAGCTTCATCTGCTGGGTGAGGGGATCTGTAAGCGAACCTAAGGGCGAGATAATCCGGTTACGGACAATTCCGGGGTATAACCGGACGAGCGACAAAGTCAAAACAATTGTAACGGTACAGGCAATACCGAAGTAAAGCCGGTTTTTCATATAATCAGCCGTTTCTTCTGAAAAACCGGACGAGGGAATGAACCAGGAGCACTACGATATGACCGAAGTAAGTAATTCCTGTAAAAACCGGAGTCGGCGATGCTGCCATAGTAGCTGAGTATCTGCTAATAATACATTATTCCTGTCTGTCAGACTATTGTGTGCTGTATTCCTTATCTTCCCTGAATGCGTACCGGTCAAGTTTACGCCATTTCGCCCTTAAATCGGATGCGATGACAACCGACATGAAACTGTTCAGGAATATTAGGCTGGACAGGAACCTCAGCAGGTAAAAATGCGGCAAAAATATTATCATCCGGTATGACCGGCGGCGCAGCGCAGTAATGATTACCGTAGGCAGCATGAAGAGGAACATGTCAAATACCGCCGGGACAATCAGTACGGTCGGCCGCTTCAGCAGAATGTAAGGCAATACGGAAGTCAAAGCGAGCATTAATAGACCGTTAAAAAGTCCCTCGATTGCCAGCATACCCACCTCAGCGTCCAGCAGCTGACCGCCCCAGGGAATTTTGTGTTTTCTGACATTCTGCCAGAATCCCGTATACCAGCGCTGCAGCTGACGGCAGAAATCCCTGACAGTTCTGGGGTCCTGTGTCATGACAGTGGCGCTGCCGGTATATACAATTTTTCCGGCAGCGCGTCTGTGTAACAGAAACGTCAGATCCATGTCTTCGGTCATGGTACCGGCAGGAAACGGATATTTCATCAGAATTTCGGATCTGTATACAGTTGCGCAGCCTGGACAAACGACAACCGATCCGATGACTGCCTGTGCCCGCTTGTGGATAGACTGGGCGACTTCGTACTCCCACATGCGGTAGGCAGTCACGGGATTAGTCATCCGGCCCAGTATCCGGCCGACCACACAGACGATTTGCCGCTGTCTGTCTTTTCTAAATTGCCGGATTATATTGGGGATGAAGGATTCCGACATCCGGGTGTCAGCATCCAGAGGTGCAATATACCGGTATCTGCCGGCTAATCCGAAATACCTGATTGCCCGGTTCAGGGCCCTGGCTTTTCCGTGTTTCCGCCGTAGTGAAAGCACATGCGGAGTATGATTCAGGGCAATACTGCGGGTTTGGTCCGTAGAACAGTCATCGACTACATAAATATGTTCAGCAGGTATGATTTTATCCAGCGAGCGGATAGTGCCATCGATAACCGACTCTTCATTATGGGCGGGTATGATGATTGCTACGGAATATCTGCCGGCAGGCTCTTTCATAAAAATATTTACTTGAATATTCTCGACAGCACTTCACTCGGCACAAGCACGGGAAGTCCTGAATTCCGGACTTCTTCCAGCATGGCACTGAATGTATCCGGTGTTACGGAGTACTTACTTCCGCTTTCATCAATGCTGTGAAAAATTATGTTCAGCCATTTAAGACTGGCTTTGGTTTCCGAAAGAAGTGTCCGGATGTCACCGACAGTCGATTCGTTCGTCAGTGTAAAACCGTTAATGAAATAAACATCTTTGGGAGGCAAATCCGTGAATCCCGGCTCTACGGTCCGCAGTCCCAGGTAATGCTGTTTGGCGATCTCCCTGATTCCGGGCAGTTCGATTCCGCAGGGTGATACGAAAAAATCAGCTCTGATCCCCTGACGGCGCAGATCCTCATACGAGCCGTTGAGCTCATAATCTACAGTCTTTTCATCAAACTTGGCTGACTCACAGATGTGATTGCGGGTATGCGATGCAATTTCCCATCCCTTAAACTGCATGCGCCTGACCTGAGCCCAGCTCATATAATTTTCATTATTGATAGCCAGTGTCGGAACGGCCAGCGCCCCCCGGAAACCGAAAGACTCCATTATCGGCAGGGATATTGTGTATTGCGTCTGCCAGGCATCGTCAAACCAGATGGTTACAATTCCACGCCGGTCCCAGGGGACCGGTGTTGTCTGAAGCGGTGGCGGCGTAGGTATCGCAGCTTCGGCCGGCAGGGTACCGTTTCCCGGCAGGTCCGCCCTGACCCAGTCCGGATTCCTCGACTCACCCAGGAAATAATTGACCGAAAGGTACAGAACCAGAAGCGGCAGCCCCAGCCAGGTCAATAGCGGAAGCCGGGTAATGTGTAATCTGACTCTGCTTTTCATAGATCAGAAAAGTCTGCGGTATACATAAAAATTCCGGTTTTCGTAAATCAGCCGGTAATTTTCCGGTATGATTGATGCTACCCTCCGGTGCAGCTCGCTGAATTCGGCCAGTTTCGGCAGTGAATTGCTTTCAAGTTCAATGATGTCGAAATATCCGTCCCTGACCGCTTCCGCATATGCTGCTGTGCCTTCAGAATTCCCGTACCGGAACCAGTCAAATGTAACGGTATTTATCGGATGATTTTTTTCATAAGTCACGTAGATGACCGGCGCTCCGGTTTCTGCCAGCACTTTATCACCGTTTTTTACCACACCGGTCATATATGAGAGGACCGGCCGGCTGTCATACCAATAGTTATCGTAAAGCCGGGCTGCTGAATTGACCGACACCACGAAATAACCGGCTAGTATCAGAATCAAAGCTGAATAAAAACTTGTTTTAAGCTTTACGGGTCTGAGTTTCTTAAGCAATCTGGGTATACCGGTACCGGCAATCAGAGCCATAAAGTATACCGACAGGTAAAGGTGCTTATCGAGTGCAGGTACCCTGGACACTGCTAAATGCCAGATTATTATCCAAAGGGTACCTGCCGCGAGAACTGCGAATACGGAATATTTACGGTCTGATATCAAACCGGCAGATCCCAATAATGCAAAAGGCAATATATACCGGAACCCGCCCCATATCACCTCTCTGAAATTCTGCAGTGTATCATAGGTAATCGTGACATGACCGCGGATAAATGCGGCCAGCATTTCCCGGCTGATTAACAGGCTTCCTACAGTAACCAGTGCCAGCGGAATGATTAAATATCCGGTACCGAATATCCTGTGCTTCCGGTTCTTCCTGACCCGCAGATATGTAAATGCAATGACCGGCGGAATATAAACCAGAATGACCGTCTTTATAAGGAATGCCCCTGCCATCAGCATGGCTGATGCAAAATATAATCGTGCGTTCGGCGTCGGAGTCTGGAGCGCTTTCACCAGATAGTACAGACTCATGGAAAAAAACAGAAATGACAGCATGTCATGGGTAGCTATACGGCTCACGTAATATCCGGTTGCTGATCCGCCGAGAATGACAGCACTGATCAAACCTGCTTTAAACCTGTCAGTCCGGGTGTTTTGTGCCAGCCGGATTGCCGTCAGATACGTGAATTCAAGGGCAAAAATACTCAGAACGACATTAATAAATCTGGATCCGGCGACTCCCCCCAGGTTTGCAGCAGCAGCCGATATTATCGGATAAAGATATACGCTACCACCTACCCACGACTGGGGATTATATTCGGCAAAATCCCGGTCGAACAGTCCCATTCTTCCGAGAACTATATATATGGCCTCATCCGTGAACGGAGCGTTGTAGTTCAGGTTACGTATCCGGACCAGAGTCGATGCGCAAAGAACTGCGGTAGTAAGCATTACCGCTGCCGCACCCGGCCAACGTACTTGAGGCCATACGTTGGACCAACGTATCATATTCATAATACGCGCCTGAGCGTTATTATCAGGCCAGATGCTACATTTTTGTACCCGTTATAATACTAGGTCTTAGGACAATTGTCACCCTATCAATATTGCTATATTTTGATACATATCCATACGTTCATCAGCTTTCCCGATGTCGTCAGCCGGGTTTAAGTTTCTTCTAAAATAAGTCAGGATATTAGATACCCGGACGTTTGTATTTAACCCTAACCGGAGGTATGATGATGCTATATGCCCGACAGCGTGGGACAGTTGCCGGTATTTCACAGATCGCAGGCTGTGACGGAACCCGCTCCCGCTGCACCGGCAATATCACCGCCGCTGCCAAAATCCGGTGAAACGCATCCGGCCGTTAATACGTCCGCAGAAACGGACGGTCAAAACACCAGGTACGCGTCATTAATCGAACGGACCGTGTCGGAATTAATAGACATGCTGGTCGTATGTCTGATGAATTTCGTCATCTACCTGGTATTGACCGTAGCTCTGACAATAATCGCCAATTTTTCCGGTAAAGGGGCTATTTCAGACCTGTTGACCCAGGCATCGATCAACTCATCAAATTTCCTTTTCTGGTTATTTATACCGCTGTATTTTGTTTATAAGACAGTAGATACAATAAAAACCGGACGCACCGTCGGAAAACGGCTGACCGGTATAATGGTGATGTCGGAAACCGGAAGCATCACTCTGAATCAGGCTATTATCCGCGAATTTGCCGGTAAACTTTTTACCCTGGCAACCTGCGGTATCGGAATTCTGATGATGCTGCGCAGTCCGAAGTCACAGATGCTGCATGACATGCTGGCCAAAACTACCGTTGTGCGTACCGGCAACACTCCGTGGCTGACCCTCAGCTTGCCGTAAGTGTCAGTATCAGGATAGTCTCCTGATCCCCGGGACCCCGGCCGATCTCCAGAATCCCGGTATGGTTGACGCCTTTTATCCGCAGCCGGGTTATATCTGATTTACCTGATGCTTCCACACCGTAACCCTGTGATTTAAGTATTGCCGTCATCACTTCAGTTATTTCACCGACTGACCGGTCTGTCCCGAAGACTACATGATAATCGCGTCCGGTCCCGGCGCTGCCGCCGACGGCGACTGATGCTATCCTGAATGTCACTCTGTCGGGCATCCGGACCGGAAAATCTTCCGGCAGCGTTTTGCCGGTCAGATAAAGCGGCCCGGAAACACCCGAAATTCCGATCCGGGTGCTGCTCCGGGATAAATCCGATGCCACATTCTCATCCAAAATCTGAACGGAAGTCCGGTCGCGCATAATTACCGCATATGCTGAGACGGCAACGGCAACTCCGGCAAGTAACAATATAACGCGTCTGATACTGACTTTTTGTCTGTCACGCTTACGAAATCCTTCAGGTTTCAATAATCCGGGACCGGCAGAATTTCCGGTTTCCGCGTATTTCCGTAAAGTCATAATTACCATGAGTATACCTCAATTCCCCCGGTTTCAATTAGGTCGTATAATATGAATCCGTCAATATGAAAGAAAAACCGCTGGCATTCGTCGACATTGAGACAACCGGATTGAATTTCTCCCATGACCGGATTATCGAAATTGCCGTCCTGATACTGGACGGACGGAAAATCACAGAGAAGTATTCTTCCCTGGTAAATCCGGAAATATCCCTGCCTCCCGAAATTGAGGTTCTGACCGGCATCAGTCCGGGGAAACTCCTGTCGGCTCCCCGGTTCTTTGATATTTCAGACAGGCTGAAGGAATTACTGTCCGGGAAAATATTCGTGGCTCATCATGCGCGTTTCGATTACGGCTTTATCAAACACGAATTCGCCAGGCTGGATATTCCGTTTACTGCCAAAACATTATGTACTGTCAGGTTGTCACGGCATCTGTATCCGGGTTACCACAGTCACTCGCTGGATGCCATAATTTCCCGCAATGGTATCCGTGTCAAACAACGCCACCGTGCGCTCGGTGATGCCAGAGTGATCCTGGACTTATACCGGTTAATGGAACGCACGTTTACCCGGACTGAAATGAAAAAAGCTGTTAATACAGCGATGAAACGCGCATACATACCTTCCAACCTGACACCGGACGCGATAGATGATCTTCCGGAGCATCCGGGGGTATATCTGTTCATCGGTGAAAACGGGATGCCCCTTTATATCGGCAAGAGCCTAAACATCAGGGAACGGGTGACGTCGCATTTTACCGAAGGCACCCGTAATTCCAGGGAAATGAAGCTTTCTGCTCAGACGCTGTCCATTGAAACGGAAAAAACCCGGGGGAACTGTCAGCGTTGATTCTCGAATCACAACTCATAAAAAAGCACCAGCCGCTGTATAACCGCAAACTCCGGTATGCTTATAAAGTAATCACGCTGCATAAAATAATGTTACCCAACCGGATCCTGTCACTTACATTCCGGGAAACTGAACGGATCAGGCCGAATGACCTGGAAAACATTGTCGGAGTTTTCAAATCACGGAAGGAAGTCATCAGTTACCTGACGGATCTGGCAAAGTCAAACGGCTTGTGCCCCAGATATCTGAATCTTGAAAAACCAGCCCGGGCGGCACCATGTTTCTGGTCGCAGCTCGGATGGTGCCGCGGAGTTTGCTGCGGCAGGGAGACTCCGGCAAGGTACAACCTCAGAGTACTGGAAGCACTGGGCAGGGTATCCATCAGGAAATGGCCATTCCCGGGACCGGTCCTGATCAGGGAATCAGAAGGTCATGATCACCGCGGCTATATTATTGACCGCTGGTGCTTAGTCGCTGAAGCAGATTTTGACAGGGACAATCTGAACGTGAGTGAGTATGATGGTACATTCGATAATGATACATACAGAATTCTGGTTAGGTTTATCGGTAATCCGAAAAATGCAGGCCGTATCACTCCTTTGCTGCCCGGTTCACTGCAGAAGTCAGGATTGCCGGCAGTCTGGCAAACGCATCAAATAGTGCCGTGAATCTCCTTTTAAGTATGGCTGAGCGGGTATGGTCAGAACAAAATTCTGCAAGCCCGTTGCGGTCCGTATCGGACATTCCGGTAATCTTTGTCGAGTACATGAACATTATAGCCTGCGGGTCTGAAACGTGTTCCAGACCGATTGCGTGACCGAACTCATGTGCCAGGTTATGCAGCAGTTCATCGGGATCCGAATCGTAATAGATTTCGATATCTCCCGTCGCCGGCCGGTATACCCCTTCTTCGGGTTTTGCCAGTACCGTCTGGTTATAATCAGTGATCGATACCCTCAGGTCCCCCACCTCGGCATTATACTTGTCGGCTGTCCGGTTCAGGGACCTGGCCCTGGCGTTGAGTCGTTCGGCTTCGTCTTTCAGGGACTGCTGCTCGGCATTCAGCCTTTCGAATTCCTCAGGCGGTGCGCCACCCTTTGCATTCCATCGGCTGATTTCGGCATTCAATCCGGCCAACCTGCGTTCGAACTCATCCGAATCCCGTTCATAGGCCGCTATCTCAGGTTCCAGATCAGTACGTCTGCTGCTCAGCTCATCTTCCAGACTTTCAATCCTGGAACGCAGTGTCTGACGTTCATCATAAAGCAGGCTGACGGTAAGAAAACCTTCCGGATCATAGGCAAACAGCGGATTTTTCCAGGACCGGTTCCAGAGAACGGCACCGTCATGCACACGAGCCGCAAACTCCGTTTCCGAAATACCGAAACGGGGATCGACAGATCCGATATGGTATGTCCGGACATTATCGCACACCGACCCGGACAGCGCTTTTCCCGGGAAAATGTGCAAAGAAGACCACAGGCTTCCCGTAAATACCGTAAACCCTGACAATAACAATGCAGCAATCCGGTTCATGGGTAAATTCTAAATAAAACCATTCAGATATTCAACCGGACCGGTATAGCGGATATAGTCATCCTTAAGACGGACTTATATATAATGGATTAATAACAATGAATAATACGCTTCCAGATGAAATCCGTTATTCCCGGAATCCGGCACTGGATTTTACCCGTGGTATCGCCGTTTTACTCATGGTCTTTTCCCATACGGTCTTTTTTTTGCACGACGGCAGCAGTCCGATACTTAATTTAGCGGCGCTGGCAGGCAATATCAGTGTTTTCAGTATATTTTTTTTCGTGTCCGGATCCGCTACCTACATCCGCCATCTTGTACATAACCGGAGGCAATACGGCAAACGACAGTATCTGCTGCGCATCCTGTCACTTCTGACAGGATATTATGCAATTGCCGTAATCTCCGCGATGAAAAGTTATCCTCCGGAATCCGTCCCGGCAATGTTCTCGCTGATCGGGCGGATACTTATATTCATTACGGTCCCGAGCTTCTCGGAATTTCTCCTGCCCTTTATCGCAGTCTATATTACCCTGCCGTTTCTGACGCCTTTATACAGGAAAATCGCGCACAGCATACCGGTAGCGCTTGTATCCTCGGCCGCAGCGTTCGTTGCCGGCTACCTGCTTTTCGGACTGAAAACAGGCTCACCGGTCAGGGAATACCTGGCACTTTTTGCCGGTTCCGACGGACTGCTGCGTTTTCCGGTCCTTCAGTATTTTCCCGTCTTTGCCGCCGGACTGGTATGGGGCAGACACATTACTGATATCGGTTCCGGAGTCAAACGTGTCCGTATCCTGACCGGAGGGGCGGTTCTGTTTCTGTCTCTAACCGTAGCAGCACTGATTACCAGTACCTTTTTCCCCGCCGCGATCATCGCCCCGCTGAACCGATGGCCGCCGTCTCTGGGATTTCTGACTGTCGGCCTCGGTGTAATCTTCACCATCATGGCTGTCAGAGAAACGGTTCCGGAAACCCGCCGGATCAGCATAATCCTCAAAGCTGTTTCATATCTGGGAATCGATTCATTCGATATTTACGTTGTTCATATGCTGATTCTTCTGGCATACGCGTGGATGAACGGGTCTGTAACATCCGCGCTCCTGCCGGTTATTACCGGATACATTATCGTACTTTGCGGATCTGCTTTGATATCGGCGTTAAATTTCGCCGGATCCGGACCCGTCAGGTCATTCAGGGTCAGTATCGGCCATCACGGCAGATACCGGATAAAGCGCAGATATATAGCGGCGTTACTTTTGGCAGGACTGGCTTCCGGGACAAGTTTGTTAAATCCGGCGGGGGTACCGACGGTTGGCGGCTTTATAAGTCCGAAGGCACTTATCGGACCGGAAAGTCCGCCGCTGCCTGACTCTGCATCGGATTCAGTACCATGGTTCGATACTGAATTCGGGTACAGCCGGCAGATCGTGATAACAAACACCGAGCCTGTTTTACCGCTAGCCAAAGGGGAAGTCGTATCGGTGACTCTTGACCACGGGGCATGGGTCACCGACGGCAAAAGTGATCCGGCGGGACTCGACCTCACGACCGTTTATTGGAACGGGTCGGAGTATATTCCGGTATCTTCAGTGCTCGTGTCCCCGGACAGCACGGAGGGTAAAATCAGTCTCAGACTGGAGCATGCCATATATCCCCATCTGTCGGATAACAGATATTTTCTTTATTACGGATCAGACACCCGGCCCGCAGACCGGATTGCTCAGATGTCGGCGACCGAAAAATCTTACCGGACTGTGCTCAAAGAAGAACGGCAACCGGACCTCGGGCTGACAGCCGACAGGAAATGGCTGATGAAAGGATACGGTCCGTCGCAGCTGACTTTGAAAGTTAGTGACCGGCAAGCCGGCGAGGGAAATTATTCCCTCAGTTTAACCGGTACCGGAGGTGTTGAGTTTCCGGCTGATCCGTCCGGAATTACTACTTACAGTATCGATACTGCCGGTCTGCCGGCAGGCTTCTATGCCTTCATTATTGCTGGCGGCAGCGGCCGGAAAAGCCGGACACTGACGTTCCGGATTTCATACCCGGTTTATGTTTCTTGGACATTAGACTGGGAAGGATGGGACGTTCCTGACAGCGGGCTTGATGCATTGGACGGCTTATCATGGGAATTCGGTATTCCGTACACCCACTATTTCAATCCGAGGATTTATTTGCCGGGAGTATTGCCGCCCGGCCGGGCACAGCGGCTGACTGAATGGGTGCTCCGGCGCTACACCGGTCTGGGGGAGGAAATCGGTCTTCATTTGCATATGCACTACGACCTGGTGTCTGCGGCCGGGGTCGGGGTCAGGTACCAGCCACATTGGGGATACCGGAGCGCTGATGGTTATGATGTTCCGTCTACCGTTTACGAACCGGCAGAATTTGCCAGAATCCTGGATTATGGATTGTCACTGATTGCTGAAAACGGACTTCCAAAACCGTCCGGTTTCCGGGCCGGCGGATGGTATGCCGACAGCGGAATGCTGGAAGTATTATCGGAATCAGGATTCCTATATGACTCTTCCGGACACGACAGAATGCTCTGGAACGGTCAGGCAGAAAGTCCATGGGACTTAAATCCCCAGTCGCAACCATACTACCCTTCCCGCACTGATCAGAATGCACCGGCTGATAAATCCCGGCTACTGCTGGAAATTCCGAATACCGCAGGAAACACTAATGAAAACACCGCAGCCGAAATACTTTCGGTACTCAAAACTGTGTATGACGGGAATCCGGTCATGAAACCTCAGGCAGTTACACTTATGACACACCCACAGTGGTACCTTAAGGAAGTGCCCGTCGCGCGTGAAGTACTGAAGGTTTTACGGCAGCATTCGTTTACCCGTAACTCCGGACCGGTAATTTTTGTCACAGCCGGCGATATATACAACATATGGAAATAACCGGAAGTCATTTCGAATTATTGATAATCCTGTTTGTAATGATGCTGCTGGTTGCTGTTAAGCCGCGGTTACTGACTCCATGGAAAATTCTGAAAAAGCGGGCTGACCAACAATTTTATCAGCCTAAAAATTCAGATGCACCCCCGCCGATACTAACCGGAATACTGCGGACACTCATGGCTGTTCTGGCTGTTACCGGAATAGTTTCCCTCCTGCGCCAGACACCCGAAGTCATCCTTACCCGACCGCAGGCGGCCGCAGCAATCGGATCTTATGATAAGCCGGTCGAATTCGTTTTCAATGTGCCGGTTGATATGCGTAAAATCGGTGTACACAATACCGCCGTCATGCAGGGCACGTGGGAAAAGGTTAACTATCTGCCGTTCCTGCCTATCGGCCGTATAATCCGTTTCATACCGACAGGCACGTCATTGCCGGGAACTACGGCAATGTTTTACCTTTCAAATATCTCAAAACCACTATCCCCCAAACCGGGGGGGGAATTCCTGCTGGAAGCTCTGACACCGGAACTGCCGGTCGTAATATCGGTATCACCTTCTGACGGCGCAATGGATATCGCACTGGACACCGGTATCGAATTCATACTGGATAAACCCGGGGATCCCGCATTAGAATGGTCTGCGCAGATTGAACCATCAGTGCTTTATAACCTGACATTTAAGGACGGCCGCACGGTCAGAATCAGTTTTCCCGAGCGGCTGCAATCCGGGACATTTTATCAGGTCAGCCTTATCACCGTGCCGGCTGTATACGACTTCGCGACCGGCGAAACCAGCGGGTACGGTGATAAAACACTGGTGTCCGCTGCAGGGTTTACCACCCTCAAGGCTCCTTATATCCTCTCCATCCAGCCTCAGGGAACCACTGTTGCTCCCGATTCCCGGATTACGGTGACGTTCCAGGAACCGATGGATGAATCCAGCGTCGTTTCCGGTTTCACATTGAGCCCTCCGTCACCCGGCGTTTCCGGCTGGAATGATGACAGTACGGTTTATTCATATACCACCTCACCGCTTAACCGGAATACAACCTATACCGTCAGGTTAAAGAAAGGCATCAGAACAAAAAACGGAGGTGAACTCGGTGCCGATGCGGAGTACCGGTTCAAAACGATCGGTGCCGCGGGCATTGCCGATACGGTTCCGCGCCATCAGTCTCAGAACATACCGGCTGATTCCGAAATCCGGATATCATTTGACCAGGAAGTCGACCGCCCGGCAGCCGAGTCACGTTTCTCCATAACACCGACCGTACGCGGGTCAATTTCCTGGTCCGGCAGCACTATGATTTTCAAACCTTCAGTACCGCTGCCTTTCTCATCGCCCGTCACCTTCCGCATAAGCTCCGGAGTCCCGGCAGCCCTCGGAACACCGTCAGACAGGGAATATGCTTTTACTTTCAGTACCGGCCCTGAAGAGTTCGTACTGCCTGTTCTGAATCTGAAGCAGCAGGAATCTTTCACCTGCAATATTGCGGCAGCCAGAATTCTCCTGAAGTACCGCGGTATCGATATCAACGAAACAGATCTGAAAGGGAAAATCGGCATGTCCGGCAGCCGGGGAAACGGAAACCCGCACAAAGGCTACACTGCGGATTACGGAACATACTGGGAACCGATCCAGTCGGTACTGAATCAGTTCCGGCCAACCCGGGTGTACCGTGATTTTCCGCTCGGAAGCCTGACCGACGAGGTCCGCCGGGGCAATCCGGTTCTCGTCTGGGGGCAGAACGGATGGTCTGATCCCCATGAAATTTCCTGGACGTCAACTGACGGTACTCCGATATATGCGATTAACGGAATGCACTCTTATGTGGTGAAGGGTTACCGCGGAACAGTTTCGAATCCAACCCACATAATCACCAGTGATCCGTGGCGCGGCGATACGGTTCTGACAACGGCTGATTTTCTGGACCGCTGGAAATACCTGAACCGCACTGCCCTCATTCTTGACTGAGACCATGCACCGGAAGGCAATTATCGGTTTGCCGGGAATCGCTATCATAATTCTCGCAGCGTTATTATATTTTACCCACCTGGGACTAAAACCTTTCGAACGGTGGGATGAGATTACTAATGTTCAGGTAGTGAGGGAGACAATCCTCAGTAAAAACAGGATATTGCTGACGCTTAACGGATCGGCATTTTTCGAAAAACCTCCGTTGTGGTATTGGCTGAGTCAGTTTCCGGTTTACTTAACCGGAATTCGTCCGGAATCGCTCCGTTTTGTCAGTGCAGCATCCGGTATCCTTACAGTCTGGCTGACATACCGGATTCTTGCCGCAGCGGGAATGACTACTGCTGGCATATTGTCCGCCCTGACTTTACTCGCGGTCCGCCATTTATCGGTTAATAATCCCGGCGGATTCTTCTCTACCCACACTTTCCGATCGGCTGACGTGGACGGACTATTCACTATGCTGACTGTGGCATCCTGGTATGCGCTGATGCGTTACGGCAAAAACCGGCACGGAAGTATCATAGCCGGAATCCTAACCGGATTAGGCCTCCTGACAAAGGGACCGCTGATCCTGGTCGGGATTCTACCTTATTTTATCTTCCGGATTATCAGTAAATATCACGAAAAAATTCTGACGGGATTGTTTCTGACTCTGGGAACAGCGGTGATAGTCGCCGCACCTTGGCATTCGGCCATGATTATGGTTTACGGCCGGGATTTTCTGACTGAATATTTCGGTTACCATATGCTGTATCGGATAATTCAACCGTTGGAAGGCCATTATGCTCCGTTGTATTTCCCGCTTCAGATTCTGACCCATCCGGCAGTAAATCCGTTTTTCGCGTTCGGTGCCCTGGCTCTTGGTTGGTCTGTCTTTACCGGGCGGATCCGGAAAGACGCACTTCTTTTTACGGCAACACTGTCAATCCTGATAATCATAGTCACTGCGATGATAGTAAGGACCAAGCTCGCCTGGTACATTCTTCCGATTTACCCGTTTACCGCCGTCATAACCGGTTATTTTCTAAATTACTGTATCGGATTATTCAGGACTGCCGGACGAACTGTTATCCGTTACATTGCGGCATTCGTAGTCTGCTCCTGGGCACTTGTTACGGGATATTCCCTGACCGCAATTTTCCTGAATCTTATTTCTGGCCGTTAATCCCGCAAGCGCTTGTTCGGCTTCTGAGATATGCTTCCCGTATCAGGAAATGGTGCTGTTTTTCCCTACAGGACAATCCGTACCCCGGAAACCCCCGATTCTTACAGTCGTCTTACCGGACACATATTGAACTCTGAGGAAGTGTGCATATGATGTTTATGTATAAGGAGGTTTATAAAAACTATTAACATATCGTAAAAGAAGGAAATATGGGAATAATTCTCTGGATCATATTTGGTGCATTAACCGGCTGGGCAGCATCCCTGATTATGAAAACGGATGCACAGCAGGGCGCGGTGATGAATATCATGCTCGGGATAGTTGGCGCTTTCGTCGGCGGACTGCTTATGAACCTGATGGGATACCCGGGCGTAACCGGATTTGACCTGTACAGTCTGGCAGTCGCGATTGCCGGTGCGGCTATCGTGATCGGACTGGTTCGGGTATTACGGTAAAAATGATAAGCGTCCGGGGCCGATTAACGGGAGTTATGTACGTGCAGAATTTTATATGTACGTTTTCCGGACGGTGTCAAAACCTCGACAGTATCCCCGGGCACTTTGCCCATGAGAGATTTCCCCACCGGAGACAGGTGGGATATAGTGTGTAGCTCGGGATCCGATTCGTATCCGCCCACGATAGTATAAGTTGCGCTTTCCGTTCCGTCGTGAATATTTACGTTGCTTCCTATACCGACCCGGTCGCCGGTTGCCCGCGGAACAACCAGGGCTGCCCTGATCAGGCGGTCGGCTCTCCTGAGCCGGGCATCGAGAAACGACAGCCTGGCTCTGGCTGCTTTGTAATACCCGTTCTCAGACAGGTCACCCATTTCCCTGGCTTTCCTCAGATTGTCTACCGCTTCGGGTCGGCTGGCTTTGAGAGACTCCGATTCTTCCTGCAGCTTCCGGTATCCTTCCGCTGTCATCGGAATTTTTTTCGGCCGGGGTCTGATGAATTTTTTCATGGCATTATGACTCCCTCTGATAAACTGAACGGTGATCATTTTCAGCGATATAAAATTCCAGAATCCTCAGGTTCCGGGTATTTGCCCGGAATGAAATATCTGCGATATCCCCGATTACGGGTATAAGCCCGATTACATAATCAATCAGCAGATTTCCAAACATAACCAGAAGCGCCCCGACAGGCAAACCGTACCTGATAGCAACCCAAAGCGACGAGACGGATAAAATCAGGGATACCGTATCACCAACTCCGGGAATGAAACCGAGAACCGCGTCGAAACCGAAGGTAAACGGACCTATCCGGAAGCGGTCATCCATAAGTCTCACAAAATAACGGAGTGACGAAAGCGGCGGTTTCATGCCAGGTATTGTACCAGACGCCGGATTGACGGTTTCTTAACGCGTACCGTAAGCCAGTATTGGCAAAAAGACTGACTGAACGTATACTTGCAGTACTTAACTTATGACCGGGACGGATAAAAACAGACGATTAGTTACTATAGGGCAAATCAGGGATTTAGTCCCGAAAATGGCCCGTTACACTGATCCTTTTCTTTATTACCTGCCGGATATACTTAACCGTCCGGAATTCCTTGATGTTAATGCAGAAAAAGTACTTGAATTTGTCCGTCAGGCTTTAAACTATAAGAAACAGCCTATGGTCTCGGACGCCCTGACTATCCTCAACCGGATGGTAGATAAGGAAGACGGAAGCCTCAAGATGCCTGCGGAAGATCTGTTTTACGGTAACTACAGCTTCAAGTACAAGGAGCTCGGATCACACAAAACGCCCTCCGCAATGATACTCCATATACTCAACCGGACACTGTTCGTCACCTCTGTGGGGAGCTGAACGGAATCGTTGACTCCATAATCCGTCTGACATTACAGGATTCGGATTATCTGCTTAAGCGGTTTGTATGGCCAAGTGACTTTTTTGGGATCAGGCCGGTTTAAGCCGGTTACTCCGTACTCTTGCTCTTCTGCCAGCTTTTGCCAAACCATAAGCCCTACGGAGCCATCTCCTGACCTTGGCATCAAAATCCGTGACCCGGCTGATAAGCACATGATGAGTCCACCTTCCCGGCCTCGGTTCTACTGCCTCAATAATCCGGTAATCCCTGACTTCATGATCCAGATTAATGGTCAGGGTAATACTGGTTTCCGGCCTCTTCCTGATCCAGATCTGCGGCAGCCAGATCTAGGCGAATTTCCGATTTACCCCGAATGAAACCTGGGTTTTAGTAACTTCCGTCTTAACCTGGCCGAATGACTCTACATGCTTCCTGACCAGATCGAAAAGTCTGCGCGATGCCGGCCGTCCGGAAAATAGATTCTCAATAGTCCATATTTCCTCTGATTTCATGGCTGCGATAATATGAGTTGAACTTGTGCATGGTTTGCTTCACCGTTCGGCGTTCAAAAGGATATGAAAATTATCAGGGACTGTTCAGGCAGTCTTTCATGAAATTCAGCCGTTTCGTATATAACCTCAATGCCTGTAACGGTCCGAGCTTGTTGGCATGGCTGCCGCCGCTGCCGTCGTATTCGTAAAATTCGGTTTTAATACCGGCGTCCTTAAGAGTCTCAATCATTTTAGTCATCTGAGTCCGGGGCACCAACTCGTCATTCCTGCTTCTCGAAAAAAACCAGGAATAAGCATCATTGCCCGACACGTTGAAAGCGGGTGACAGTTCTCTGTATAATGACGGATTTTCTTCAATTGTAATCCCGCCGAAAAATTTCTCCACGAATTCACCCGCGAGCTGGTTACCTTCGAAATTCGGATCGGTGAAATCGGTCGGCCCGAAATTGTTCTCGACGCAACGAACCTTGTTGTCTGTCTCAAAGGTGCCTGCGACCGATGCCAGATACCCACCCAGGCTTCCGCCATATGCGCCGATTCTGTCTGAACGGACGTTGGGTCTGTCTTTCAGCCAGCTGATAGCAGCATTCATGTCGTCAATCATCAGCTGATATGAAGGCGGAGGACTTTCACGGTAATTAACACTGATTGCGATAAAACCGGACCGGGCAAAATCAGTACAGGGCTTCCGGAAACTGCTCTTATCCCCGCCTCCGCCGTGAATGAGTATGACGCCGGGAGTGTTGCCTGTAACGGCGACGGGTTTACACATGTCCAGCTTCTGGACCGATAAATTACCGTACGGAATGTTTTCCTTAATTTCAACACTCTCTGCGTTCACGAATGCACTAAATGAAAACACGTCCGACTTCTGAAGTAAAAAAACGGAAATGATAATAATGAATAAGAGAATCAGAGTAACCGGTAACAGGACTCCTGAATTTCTGGCTAATTTTTTCATAAAACCGCCATTTCCGTATTTTTTGGTTTTAACCTTCATACAATTATATCAAGCATAAATCTGATGTATCGGAAAGGCAAATTACGTCATAATATTGTGCAGCGGTTTTTCATTGTGTCCGGAATAAAGAATATCCGTGTTCATAGTAATTCTGCTGCGGGACTTGGATTCGAACCAAGATTAACTGGTCCAGAGCCAGCCGTCCTACCGTTGAACGATCCCGCAAACTGACGTTATTGTTATAGTCCTGGTGGCACTAATAAACCTAAAGCTACCGGAATTGTCGGCCTTTATATTATCCTGAATATAGCCGGTTCAGCAGGTGTAATTATATCGTAAAACCGTTCCCTGATGAAAGATCACAGATATTTGCATATGCTAACATCTGTGATTTCAGACTCCGAAAAATTCCCGGTAAGGTCCGTCGTTCTCTATGGTTTTGGCTACAATGTATATGACCTTTCCGGTTAAACCGTACAGTGAACGGATATACTCGATTTCGTCAAAACACTGAAACGGAAACAAATAAACGCTTTTCTGCAGCGGATACATGCCTAATTTCCTGAATAATCTCCTGATGAGATACTGTTCCTTTTTCCGGGAATTCTCTATGTCATACATGACTATCCGCCAAAAACCATCCCATTTTTTTGAGGTTAAACCCAGGCTTTCCAGTGCATTATAAAGTACCTTTGTGCGTCCGGTCGCTGATATTTTCAGCACTTCCCGCCCGTCCTGCCTCACCCTTTCAATCAGTTTTTGCTTCTCAAGACGCCTTAGTGTCTGCTTAAGGTATCCTGTATTGTATTTTTCCCATTCACGGATTTCGCTGTCACGCTGGTCACTCAGAATCGACTTGCCGATTCCGGTAGCTGAGCGCGGTGCGAGGAATGCCGCTGCAATCGTAATACCCATTCCGAAATACTGCAGTATCCGTTGGGTCCTGATCAGCTGTTGTGCGGCTGACTGGGCTTTTGAAGTACGGATCAGGGATTCGCATAAACGAACCACAATTTCCTGATCCGGCATTGTATTATCGCTGCGCCGGGATTCTTCTGCTGCCACAGGAATATGATATCACAAAGATTCGCATATGCAAAAATTTGTGATAATAGGGGATTGTAATATGACAGGATCTTAGATTTACATTTCAGCTCTTCGGAAACGGCATTAATTCAGTACTGAGTTAATACGGTCACCGCGCTGTCTGAGGTACAAAATCGACGTTTTTTTGATTACTGAGGGTCACGGATTACTCTCCCCTGCCCGCTGATTCAGGTTAAGTTACTAGGAATTAACTTCTCTAATCTTAGACTGGAACATACAATACGACGCTGCCGTCAGGATTTTTCCGGCAGACAGCAGGATAGGGATATTTATCCCGCGAGAAAACGATGCTGAAATTCGGATCATCGGCTTGACGGCCATAAAATCCCGACATAAAGGTTCGGCTATCCCGTTCAGATGTGCTCCAATCCGGAATACCGCCGTTGGCTAACTGACTGAAATCCATCACGAATTTCTCATCTTCGACAGTCGGTGAATTTTCATCTCCGGACATGAGAAACATGCATTCCGGAATCTGTAAAGTTCTGAGAAACCTGAGGGTCGCGGACATGTTTACATATCCTGCAATCAGTACTGGTGCAGCTCCGGTTGCCAGAGCTTTCTCAACAACCGCAGTACCGTTAATTGACATAAACAGCACTGTTTTACCCATCAGGTCCGCATCGATGAAAGATACGGGCATGTGGGGATAGTCGAAACGGATATGGCCTGACGCGCTTTCTCCGATTAACACTGAATCGGGGTATTTGCGGCGCATGGCATCAATATTGCTCCGGTTTACCAGAATAATTACGGTCGGGAACTTGGACAGAATCAGCGCAATATTCGTTGCCGCAGCAAAGACATCGACAAAAACGGCGGCGCCATTTATCTTTTGCGGCATATCCCAGTGCCAGTATCGTAAAATCTTCATAGATTCAGCGGTTTATGCATATCTAGAGCATAACAGCCGGGAAACTGCAAATCAAAAAGCCTCCGGCGATCCCGGAGGCTTTACTACTGCGATACCCAAACCCAATCAGAACTGTCAGGATCGGTAAACCTGATCCTGAAGAAATACAAGAATACACATGCGGTATCGGTGATGCAACCGGTTCAGGGAAATACCGGAAAGTTCGTGTTATTCAGGCCGCAATGACAGCAAATATTGCCCGGTAAAAGATGCAATACCGCTTAATTCCGTTGTACAATACCGGCATGAAAGCAGGCTTTTGTGCGCTTATCGGACGTCCGAATACCGGCAAATCAACGCTCCTCAACAATGTCCTGGGGCAGAAGGTGTCCATCACCTCACCCAAACCCCAAACGACCAGGTTTCCGTTACAGGCTGTCTTTGAGGACAACCGGGGACAGATTATATTCGTGGATACTCCGGGAATCTTCGGGAAGGTAGAGGATCCGCTGGCACGTAAAATCAATCCGGCAGCCGAAACAACGCTGTCCGGCGGCGTCGATGTCATAGTTTACCTGGTTGACCACACCAGACACCGTGATTTCGAGGAAAACAAGGCGCTCGGCATCGTCCGGAAAGTGAAAAAACCCAAAATCCTGGTGATTAATAAAACAGACATCAAATCCCCGACCTATATCGTGCAGTACAAATTCATGGAAGAGGAATTCGACCGTGTGGTGGAAATCTCGGCACTGAAACGGAAAAACCTGAACCTGCTGCTGGATGCGATTTTTGACTATCTGCCGGAACGGGATAAACCGATCGTGGAAACCGGAAGTTTAGTCCAGCCGGGTTTAAATCTGGACAGCCGGACGTTTTTAGCCGAAATAATCCGGGAAAAGGCATATCTGTTTCTCCGGCGTGAGGTTCCTTATACGCTGACCGTCGTGGTTGACGAAATCACCGAACGCGAAAACGGTATTATGTACATCAAGGCCAGAATCCTGACGTCAGAAGACAAATATAAAGGCATGATCATCGGGAAAAACGGAGCAATGATTAAGGAAATCAGTATGGCAGCCCGCAAGGAGCTTGAGACGGCAGCGGATAAACAGGTATTCCTTGAGTTAAAGGTCGAAACTGATCCGCACTGGATCGATTATATGTACTGAAACCGACCTCGGTAAAAACTCACCGGTTCATGCAATATATCCTAACTGATGATATAGCCTGCGGGACACTTCCGGAATCGGAATCCGGGTCAGCTCCGCAAAGGAAAACCACTTTATTTCCGCCAAATCATCCCCCGGCCGGCATGCTGACCAATCCCTGACATCGGTAATTTTATAGTAAAGGAAAACCAACCGTACCGTCTCTCCATGACGCTCCGTTACATCTTCATTGAAAAACATCCGCGTAAAAGCTGTAACCCGTAACCCCGTCTCCTCGAGCGTTTCACGTTTCATTGCTTCATCAGTTGATTCCTTCGACAGATTAATTCCACCACCGGGTATCAGCCATTTACCGGGATAAGGTCCGACACCGGGAGTTTTGCGTCCGAGAAGGATTTTACCTTTTCTTTCGATGATGCATACCACATTGATGCGTAATTTCATGCCGATAACCGTTTCAGTGTTTCTTCCTTCCCCAGGAGTTCCAGTGATTGAAGAAGCGGCGGACCGACGGATTTGCCCGTTACGGCTATCCTCAGATCCATAAATACTTCTTTAGCCGTGAGCTTCAGTTCAGCAGCCACAGCCCTGACGGACGATTCCATCCGATCATGCCGCCAATCGGATTTATCCAGTGCTGATTTTAGTTTTCCTAACGTTGTCGGACCCGGCTGCCGCTCTAACTTATCCGGGGCATTAAAGAAGAAACCTGCCAGTGATTCAAACTCCTTCAGGGTTTTCATCCGTTCGATCACGAGCGGCAGGACCTTTCGTATCATGTCTGAAGGGTATTTTTTGTCGAAGAAATTAAAAATCTGATCCGTGACAGTTTCCTTCGGTCTAATCCTCAGGTATTCCCCGTTCATCCACCGGAGTTTGCCGATATCGAAAATCGGGGCGGTCGTCTGCACCCTATCCAGTGAAAAAGCGGCGACCATTTCATCGGTCGTAAAGATGTCCTTCCCGTTGGGATGGGCCCAGGCCAGTGTCGCCAGATAATTTTTCACGGCTTCAGGCAGGAATCCTTCGGATTTGTACCAGGAAACCCATACCGGATTTCTGCGTTTGCTCAATTTGCTCCTGTCGGGATTTCTAAGTAGCGGCATATGGGCAAATTCGGGTTTAGTCCAGCCGAAAAAATCATACAGCAGTATGTGTTTGGGGGTAGAGGAAATCCACTCTTCGCCGCGGATTATATGGGTAATTTCCATCAGGTGGTCATCCACAACAACGCCTAAATGGTAAGTCGGATATCCGTCTGATTTTAGCAGCACCTGATCGTCTATGAGCCGGTTTTCGAAACTGATAGCCCCGCGGACAATATCCCGGAATACAGTGGACCCTTCATCCGGTACGTTCAGCCTGACTACATATTTTTCACCGTTTTTTACCCGTTCCCGGGCTTCCTTATCCGGTATGGTTTTGCATAATCCGTCATACATCGGCGGTTCGTGTGCCCGCTCCTGATTTTTGCGCATTTCCTCTAACCGCTGCTGGGTGCAGAAACAGTAATACGCATGTCTCTTATCAAGAAGCTGACCGGCGGCAGAACGGTATTTCTCCAGCCTTTCAGACTGACGGTATGGGGCGAACGGGCCACCGGTCTCAGGCCCTTCATCCGGACCGATACCCAGCCAACTGAGTGACTCAAGTATCCGCTGTTCCGAGCCTTCAACCAACCTAGTCCTGTCGGTATCCTCTATCCTGACGATGAATCGGCCGCCGGATTGGCGCGCCACAGCGTAATTAATGAGTGCAGTATATGCGTTACCGATGTGCAGGTCCTCACCGGTGGGAGAAGGGGCTATCCTGGTCCTGGCTGATCTCATACGATTGATTCTAACACTCTGCCAACGTATACTCAAAAAAGCATATGTCAACCCTGACCGAGGCTGCCTATTTCACCAGACGGGGCATAAACGTCGCCATTATCGTACTAATCGTATATATTATTCTCCGGATATTCTGGGGTGTCACCGTTAGCATTTTCATGTTTCTCTTCCCCCCCAAACCCCCGCCTCCCAATCACCGGTTCGGGGTACTGCCGCGGCTGAAATTTCCGGAAGTTGCCAGCCCTTCGGGACAACTGACCTTCAGGCTGGAAACGATCGAAGGTTCTGTCCCCCCGGCATCCGGTTCTGCGGTAGTGTATTTCATGCCTAAGGCACTTGCAAACTTTAACGGGCTGCCGCGGGCGCAGAAGTTTGCAGAAGAATTCCAGTTCTCCCCGGAACCGACTCAGGAAACTAAAACGGTATTCCGTTTCCGGGATCCCGAATTCCCCTTCCGGCAACTCCGGTATGATATTGTAGCCCACAATTTCATCCTGCGATACGCATATGAGCAGGATACCGGCCTGTTTTCCGAAAATAACCTGTCTTCGGGAGAAAGCGCAGAAGCACAGACATTGAACTTGCTGCAACAGGAAGGTCTGTTTGTTGACGAATACAAAAAAAGTCCGATTAAGATTTCTTTCCATAAGCTGGTCGGTAATACTCTTCTACCGGCACCGAGTCAGTCACAGGCAAACGCCGTCAGAGTCGATATCTTCCGCAATCCCGTTGGCGGATTCCCGGTTTATACGCCGCAACCTGAGGTCGGACCGGTTTCTGCCTTATATTCCGGATCCTCAAATCCCCGTAAGCGGATACTCCAGTTCAGCTACACCTACTGGCCGATAGATACCAAGGCCGTCGGGACATATAGGCTGAAAACAAGCGATCAGGCCTGGCAGGACCTCAAAAGCGGCAACGGTTATATTCCGAAATATCCGCAGAACACGACAATCGTCGTACGGCAGGTAAAAATCGGATATTACGATTCTATTGAGGAACAGTCATATCTCCAGCCGATTTTCGTTTTTGAAGGTGACGAAGGATTTGTCGGATACGTTCAGGCGGTAGCCGCCCCCTGGGTGAAAACAGACTGATAAGGTTACTCCGGCGCGAAATCCACCCACTCAAAAGAAGAAAACACCCAGTCGATAAGCTCCGTGGTGTCACCGAACCTGTCCTGACTGTGAAGAACCACCATGATTACTTTCCGGTTATTGCGTTCCACCAGCGTTACCAGGTTCTCACCGGCTTCCTGGGTCCATCCGGTCTTGATGCCCGCCACCCCGGGGATTTTACCCAGCAGCTGATTGACATTTTTCAGCTGATGGAAATAAGTATGTGTCACATCGGATACCGTGATCGAAGGAATCGCCACCATTTTCGAAATTGTCCTGTTCGACAATGCCACGGATGCCAGCTGGGACAGATCCAACGCCGTCATTTTATGACCCGGATCATCATATCCGACCGGATTGGTGAAACTGCTGCCGGTCAGGTGTAACGTCCGGGCCTTTGCATTCATTGCGTCAACGAATGCGGCTACCCCGCCCGGATAATTTTCCGCCAGTGCATATGCTGCGTCGTTGCCCGAATGGATAAGCATCCCGTATAACAGATTCTCAACCGTCATCCGCTCACCGGTAAACAGCCCCATTGCCATACCATCGTTCATTACCGTATTGACGGTTACCACGTCGTCAGGATTCATTATGTCAAGCGTAACCAGGGCTGTCAGTATTTTCGTCGTTGATGCCGGCGAAAGCTGGATATCGGAATTCATTTTGTACATATATACACCTGAAGTCAGATCTCTGATGATAATCGCTTCGGCCGTAATTTCGCTGCCCGGTACAATTCCGCTCCGGTTGACCGGATATGGGGCCGGTTTGGGAAGCGGCAACGGAGAGGGCCGGGTTAGTACCGGAAGTTCAAGCGGTACCGGTGTCACCGGCAGCAGCCTACCGGGTGTCAACAGGATAAATGCAGCTGCAAATACCAGAAACACCAAGCGGTCTATCCGTGAAGAATACCATCTGACACTTCGGCGTTTGGATGTCCTGTGTTTGGGCATGATATTTATAATCGGAGTGAAAATCCAAACGGGTATCTTCCTCCGAAACTTTTTACCTTCCGGGTTCCGGGTACCTCACCTTTCCGGTTTTAATCCGCTCCGGTTCAGCCGGAAAAGCAAACGGCAATTTATGTAAAGTATTCTGATGTACCGGCATTATTACTCCTTCGGGGGTTTGGAAAATTTACCTGTCTGAGGTTTGGCTACAGCCAGGTATCCCGACCGGTCAAGCTCAATCGACTTTTCGTGGTAACCGGCATTGAATACCACCCGCTCATTCAGGTTGATCTTCTCATCCACATACAGCGGGATGCCGAAAATGTGTCCGAACGGAGGTACTGCGCCGATGGGAACTCCGGTAACAGCCAGCACTTCATCAGGAGTGGCCATCCGCAGATCCCTGACCGAGGCTACTGTTTTGAATGCCCGGGTGTCTATTTTCGTATCTCCCGCGACGACCAACATGACCGGCTTGCCGTCAGCGTACATCAGTATTGCCTTTGCACCCCATGAAAGCGGCGTGCCGCGGACATCTGCAGCTTCCTCTGAAGTTGTCACCGGTTTATGCGACAGGGCTTTGAAAGCAATATTATGTTTACGGATTTCGGAAACAATGGTTTCGTATACATCCTGCTGTGACCTGATACGTAGGGTGATTCCGAGTTCCTTCAGCTGTTCATCTGTCGCCCTGCTGGGGGCATCCATTACGCTGGTTTGTCCTGATGCGGAAGTCGGGAATGCCATGACCTCACGGAGGCTCAACTCACCCAGTGCGGCAAACAGGAAACGGTCGATTCCGGGAGCAATGCCGCCGTGCGGCGGAACACCGTAAGTGAATGCCGTCAGCATGTGCTCGAACTGGGACTTCTGCTCCCCGGTAAAACCGATGAGATCGAATACTTTTTCCTGAATATCCCGCCGGTGAATCCTGACGCTTCCGCCTCCGACTTCATACCCGTTTAGGACCAGGTCATGCTGCAACCCCCTGACTTTCATCGGATCGCGCTCCAGTAGCGGTATGTCGTCCGGATGGGGTGCGGTGAACATGTGGTGTGAAGGGGCGAATTTCGCGCCGCCTGATCCGTGGTAAAAGTCCTCGTCGCTCTGTTTTGTAAATAACGGAAAATCTATTATCCAGGCAAATGCCAGCTCATCGGGATTGTTTTTGTCCTTCCTGAGGTCCGGCTTATCGCTTCCGTACTTATTCACGGCATCCCGGTGGGAAATCCGCGGCCATGGCGACTTCGCAATCCGCTTTTCCGGAAAAATCTCAGCCACCAGCCGGGTAAAAAGTTCCTCTGTCAGCTTAAGGATATCCTCCTGCGTGACGAAAGACATCTCCAGGTCAAGCTGGGTGAATTCACCGTATGCCCGGTCCTTGCGCGGGTCCTCGTCACGGAAGCACCGGGCGATCTGAAAATAGCGCTCAAGTCCCGCAACCATCAGCAGCTGCTTATACTGCTGGGGGGATTGCGGCAGGGCGTAAAAACCCCCTTTTTGCAGGCGTGACGGGACAATGAAGTCCCTGGCTCCTTCAGGGGTGGTTTTCGTGAGGATCGGGGTTTCCACTTCGACGAAATCCCGCGCGGTGAGGAAATTACGGATGAATGTAGTCATCCGGGACCGGAGTCTCAGGTTCCGGGTCATCCTGGGCCTGCGGATATCCAGGTAACGGTATTTCAGGCGGATTTCTTCCTTGATATCGTAGCCATCCGAATCGATCGGGAACGGAAGTTCCCTGGCCTTGGTGAGAATCTCCAGCCGGGTGGCCGCAACTTCGACTTTTCCGGTCGGGATTTTCGGATTGACCATTTCGGGAGGCCGTTCCCTGACGGTACCAGTGACCTCAATGACGTCCTCCGGCCGGGCGTCACCAAGCGACTTGGATAAAACCAGCTGGATTATACCGGTCCGGTCCCGGAGATCCAGAAACATGACTTTGCCGTGATCGCGGCGGGCATTTACCCAACCGGCGAGCGTGATTTCCTTGCCTGTCTGTTGCGGCGCTTCGGTTACCAGAGTCCTTTTCATGACGGTGTACCAATTCAAGGCTCCGCCGTCATCCGGCGAAGCCTCCGTATTTCTTGTCTGATTGTATCCAAAGCGTATCATCTTGACAATACGCGCTGACTTGGGTATAAACGACATACTCCTATGCATTCTGAGTGTGTTACGCAGAAGAATCTTATCCGCCTCATGACCTGAGGGGAGGTTCACGCGCGTAAACGCAAATAAATTTACACGAACCTCCCGAAAACCGGGAGGCTTTTTTTGATTGGTTACTTAAAGAGCGAATTCCGATTCGCGAGTTTAGTAACCATCCCTCCTTCGTCCCGGTTCAACCGGGACTTCGGCGGGCGAGGCAATCCGACGTAGCCTTAGCGAAGGCGGATGAATCGAAAAAATAAAAGTCCTGTAGTCAGGATCCGTTGGGAATGAATATTCATTCCCGGCACTTTAACATGACCAGGCTGTCTGGTCGACGGCGAGGGCGTAAGTCTTTAAGCACACGGTACACTTGGTAAAATCCGGTGTCGCTTACTCCCTCACCATCGACCAGAGAATTTTAATTAATGGAGGTGTGTATCGATTTAACTTAACAAACCCACGGGGGGTATTGTTAAAAAAACATATCATTTCGAAAAGGAGTCCTGAACCATGAAGCAAGATGCTGCGGAAGCTGATATAACCCATATCGCCCTGTCATACATTGGGCTTCGGGAAGTCAGCTCAGAAACTGTTCGAATGAGTGGCCGGTGCAGTATGTTCTTCCGTGCACCAAACGGCCGCTACTATATTACGGATATTAGTCCGGTTGATATCGAATGCTGGCTTGAATGCGCTCTAAACGCGCTTCAAGAATTATTTGAAAAACGCGCAGCCAAAGAACAACGAGTGAGATACAAATCCATCAATAAGTGCTTAAGGGCCGCGGCATCACGTGCAGAACAGGCGGTACGCTTCCCTTTTGGTAAGCCGGAGTTCGTTTTCAGTTCTGTGTAGAACAGCCGTACCCGCTTACCCGATCCGCCTGGCCGCAGGTCAGGCGGATCACACAATTTTTAAAAGGGTAATGGAACAATCATTAGACGATACCTGTCAGCTAAGCTGACCCGATCTTCGTCTTTGACGATTTGAACTAATTCCCATAGTGAGCGCCCTTTCTGAAGGGGCTAATTTCTTAGCCTTTTCAATCAGGCGCTCACTATATGCCTGGTCGATTTATCAAAAAATCCCTGTGTTACGCGGATCGGGAGCTCTGCGTGGATGCGGGGGTTTTTTGATGGTTACTTAACAAGCAAATTCAGATTTGTGAGTTTAGTAACCATCAATCCGCCTAAATGCGCTCTTTGTGCCGTCCCGCCAGCGGGCGGGTGAAAAGGCACAAAGTAAGCATAGGCGGATATCTCCGGAATCGGAAACCGATTTACGTAAGCCGAATATCCTTGACTTTCAGCTGAAGTTTACGGAAACCGTTCCATTCATTCATATCCAGTGTATAAGCCAAATCCATACTGTTTCCGGGCTCCATACTGCCGTATAAACCGCCGAAACCGAAAGCTATGGCATCGATGACCCTGCTGCCGTCATCAACTGACAGCTTCAGGTGCCTGCCGTCCGTACCGACTTTACGCACATCGGCAATCCTCAGATTCACCGTCGCAAACAGCGGTTCCGGATTTCCCATACCGAACGGTTCGAAATCCCTGAGCTTTTGCCACAATGTGTCAGTAACGGCCGACAGCGGAATCCCCATATCTATCCGCAGATGCCGGGACAGCGTGTCCGCGTCAAGTGTCCGGTCTGCAAGTTCTTCCAGCCGCTGACGCAGGGTGTCAATATTTTTTGTTTCAACAGTGAATCCGGCCGCCATGGGATGACCGCCGACATCGACAAGGATATCGCTGCAGGTCCTGATGGCTTCAACTATATTGAAACCCGTAACCGATCTGGCTGATGCCTTCGAAATATCCGGACCGCGGGATAAGACGACTGCAGGCAGGTAGTACTCATCAACCAGCCTGCCGGCCACAAGTCCGATAATTCCCTGATTGTACGATTCATCCGACACGAAAAGGAGCTTTTTACTAAGGTATGTTCCGGCACTGCGTACCGACTCTACGGCATGCAAAGCCGTATCCGTGGTCAGCTGCTGGCGTTCCCGGTTGGTAAGTCCCAGCACTCCCGCGAGCTCAGCCGCTTTCGCGGCATTTTTCGTACACAGCAGGCGAAGCGCATCCATGGCATGTACCAGCCTGCCCATGGCATTTAAACGGGGTGTAAGCACATGGGATATGTCATATGTGCCCAACCTACCCTGCGCCAGCCCTGCCTCGTCAATCAGAGCCCTGATACCGACCCGCCGGGTCAGGTTCAGCCATTCCAGCCCGAATTTGACAATCGAACGGTTAATCCCGGTCAGAGGCACCATATCGGCAATAGTGCCGATGGCAGCCATACCTAGGAAATCTCCGGTGACCTGATCCGAACCGAGTTTCAGATGACGGTAAAGCTCCTTCACCGTATACCAGGCGACGCCGGCACCGGAAAGTAACGTCGTATGCACGATAATGGAGTCCGGCAGGTGCTCCGGTTTGACGTGATGGTCAGTGACGATTACGTCGATACCCAACCCCCTGGCATAAGCCACCTGAACGTGACCGGTAATTCCGTGGTCGACGGTGACAATCAGCGTCGGTTTGTACTCAGAGCTTATCTGCGCGATTCCTTTCTTTGACAGTCCGTATCCTTCATCAACCCGGTGCGGTATATAAGGCATGGCATTGATACCGGCCGCATATAGTGCCTCCCACATGACCGCTCCGGCTGTTATGCCGTCTGCGTCATAGTCCGCGTACACCACGACTGATTCTTTGTTTTTTGCTGCCTGGACCAGCCTTGCTATGGCGGCATTCAGGTCCCCTGATTTGATACCCACTTCACCGGCGGCAAACTTTTCGGGACGGGTCGGATTGAGGTATTCCTTTATTTCACGGGCGGTTCTGATGCCTCTGTTTTGTAGCAGAATACTTATTATTTCAGATTCGTCTGAATTATTACCGGTAGTTCTGCCTTTTGACTTACTGCTTTTTAACTGTTTAAGAATTTCCCACTTTTTCATACATGACCGGATACCGGTTATAATACCAATATGCTGACTCTCCCGACAACTGCCTTGACAATTATTGAGACCCTGAAAAATTCAGCGTTCACGGTATATGCAGTCGGAGGATCAGTCCGCGATACGATTATGGGTATACCGACCCGTGGCTGGGATTTCGCGACCAGCGCAACACCGGAACAAACTCTTTCCCTTTTCCCGGACAGCTTTTACGACAACCGGTTCGGGACCGTCGGCGTCAAAATATATACCGAACCCCGGACTCCCCAGTCCGAACCGGCAGACATTTACGAAATCACCACCTACCGGAGCGAAAAGGAGTACCGCGATTTCCGCCATCCTGACAAAGTGACCTGGGGCAGAACCATCGAAGAAGACCTGTCGCGGAGGGATTTCACCATTAACGCGATAGCTTCCGACGGCCGCGAAATCGTGGATCCCTACGGCGGTCAGAAGCACCTGCAGGAAAAACTAATTCAGGCGGTCGGCGATCCGCAGGCCAGATTCCGGGAAGACGCACTGCGGATGATGCGTGCCGTACGTATTGCCACACAACTCGGATTCCTCATAAGTGCTGCCACCCGGGATGCCATCGCCGGAAATGCGGATCTTCTGAAAAACATTTCCGCGGAACGGATCAGGGATGAACTGATGAAACTTATGGCATTTGAACACGCGGCTGACGGTATACTGCTGATGCGAAATACCGGCATTCTCAAAGTCATACTGCCGGAACTGGATGCGGCGTTTGCAGTCGGACAGAAAAGCCCGCAGCGGCACCATATATATGACGTAGGTACGCATTCTGTCATGGCCCTGAAATACTGCCCGTCGGGGGATCCGGTGGTGAGGCTGGCGACGCTTCTGCATGATATCGGTAAAGTTGAAACTGCAAAAACCGACCCGCAGGGAATTGTTACGTTTTATAACCACGAAGTGAACGGGGCCAGGGCGGCGGTTAAAATTGCCGGCCGGCTGAAACTTACCAAGAAACACACGGAAAAACTGGTGACGCTTGTGCGCTGGCATCAGTTCAGTGTAGATGAACGTCAGACTGACAGCGCAATCAGAAGAATTATAAGGCGGATCGGAACGGAAAATCTGGAAGACATGCTGGCGCTAAGAACCGGAGACCGACTCGGAGGGGGTGCAAAAGAAACATCCTGGAGGCTTGAGTTGTTCCGCAACCGGCTTGAGGAAGTCCAGAAACAGCCCTTCTCCGTTTCGGACCTGAAAGTTAATGGTCACGATGTCATGAAAATACTGGAAGTTGCGCCCGGACCGGTAGTCGGAAAAGTGCTGGGAGAGCTTTTCGCTGAAGTCGAAAACGGGAAACTTTCAAACGAAAGGGATGCGCTCATCAGGAAAATTGAGGAGATGAGGAAGATAAAATCCGCTTAACTTTTTGCTTTCCGCCGGTTCCACATTATCAACGCCGGAGTTGCCACGAAATCCGACGAATACGTACCCGATACGGTTCCGATTAAAAGGGCGACGCTGAACCAGAAAGTCGAGGTTCCGCCGTAAAGAACAAGTGCAACCAGCATGAATATGATTGTGAATGAATTGGACAGCGACCGTCCGATCGTTTCCGTGAGCGCTTTATCACAGATCTCTTCAAACTGCATTCCCGGAAACTTCTTCCGGTACTCCCTGATTCTGTCAAAAACGACAATCGTGTCATGCACTGAAAAACTCATAGTAGTCAGAAACGCCGTAACGAAAAGAGTGTCCACTTCAACACCGAAAAACCTGCCGAATAACGCAAAACTGCCGAGTACAACCAACAGATCATGAATCAAAGCAATGACGGCAGCCACCCCGAACGAAACGTTCCGGAATGCGTAGGCAATATACATTAGGATTGCGATTACGGCGATAACCGCCGCGATCACTGCTTTGACTAAAAGTTCCGATCCGAGCACCGGGCCGACAGACTCCTCCCGGACGAGCGTCGCGCCCGCAGATGCTTCGGAGTTCAACAGCACGACAGCGCGGGAAAATTTACCGCCTTCAACTGCGCCGCTTCTCAGAATAAATGAATTTCCGCCGGATTTAACGATGCTGGAAAGCGGAATTTCCGCTTTTTCAGCCATGCTTCTGACGGTTTCCTGCGATATGCCGGAGGCGGCTGATATCTCCGCCAGGGTCCCGCCGGAAAAATCGATGGACGGCTTCAGGCCCCACCTGGTCAGCACGAATAATCCCGGAAGTATGAAAACCGCCGAAATTATTATGTACAGCCGGATATATTTGGAAAACCTGATCATATTTAAATAAATCGGAGGGAAAAACCCGGAAGGGGTTTCCCCCTGCCGATGCTTCGCTGCCTCCCCCTTTCAAAGTGCCTCAGCTCGGGAAGTAAATTCCCCCGCTTCGGAATTCTTTTCAACAAATAACTTTACCTGACATTAATTGCTTTTTCCTTTTTTTCCGGGCTTATAAAAAACTCTGATTAGCGTTCTGGTGACTACAATACCGGTGAACAGGCTCACCAGAACACCGATTAGCAGTGTCGCTGCAAAACCCCGGACCAGACCGGAACTGGGAAGGAACTGCCAGTTGCCGGGATTATAAAGAATGATCGCGGTTACTATAGTGGTTATATTGGCATCCCGAATGGAATCCCAGGCTTTGCCGAATCCCAGTTCCATAGCCAGGTTAAACGGTTTGCCGCGCAGGAGTTCCTCCCGGAAGCGTTCGAAAATAAGAATATTTGCATCAACTGCCATGCCTACGGACAGAAAGAATCCTGCCACACCGGGCAAAGTCAGGGTCACCGGAATCCAGCGGAATATGGCGTACGTGATAAGTCCGTATATGATCAGTGCCGCATCAGCCAGTATGCCGAGTTTGCCGTACCGGCTGATCATGAAAATCCCGACTACCAGAAGTCCGATGACACCGGCACGGAGACTCAGACTGACCGACTGCGATCCCAGTGAAGCATCCACGGTCCGCTTCTCGATCACACTGACGGGCACGGGTAAGGCTCCGGCATTAAGCTGCAGTGCCAGCATTTTTGCCTGTTCGCGGTTAAATCCGCCGGTTATGACCGCCTTACCGTCGGTAATGGCCGTATTAACCCGCGGCCAGGTTACCGGGTACTGATCCAGAAATATCGGCAGTTTCCGGCCGACCAGCCGGCCCGTGATTTCTCCGAAAAGTTTCTTGCCTTCTTCCGTAAATTCAACTGCAACCTGCGGTTCCCCGTTCTCGGAGCTGAAAGTCAGTTCGCTCCGCTTGAGCTCCTTTCCGGACAAACCGGCCGGTTTGGTGTTCTGGACCGACGGGATAACCATTGCACCCTCCGTTGCCAAACTCGGATTGGTAAATTCCCGGAATTCCAGCCTGGCAGTCTGCCCGATCGTAGCCACTGCATCCTCAACGTTCGCGACGCCCGGTAATTCAACTATTATCCGGTATGTATCTTTTGTATGTGCAGACTGGACAACCGGTTCGGCTACGCCGAAAAAATTCACCCGCCGCTCAATCACTTCCTTAGCCGATTCCAGAGCGGACAGCCTGTCTGCATCCGGTATGTCCTTCATGTCGGCGTTCAGTACGATATGCGAACCCCCGGCCAGATCAAGCCCCAGACGGGTCCGGAATTCTTTCCGGATATTCAGTCCGAAAACCGTCGTATTTATACTGACCGGATTGACGACCCGGTCAACTTTAAACGGTCCGACCGCAAAGTTAACACGCAGTCCTTCAGGAATATCGATCAGGAGCGCACAAACTGCAAGAAGAACTATGATTATGAATGCCTTCCACGCACTGACCATAAAGGATAAGTCCGTATTATTGACCCGGGTATTGTAGCATGAACACAGGGCAGTTCAAGTCAGGAAACTGGTTGTCACAACAGTATATTCAGTAGATTCAGTGAAGCCGGAAGCATCATCGGTCCTGCATTGAACAGGCCGGTCAGCCGCTGACCATTTCTTCTTCATCGCCTATCAGCATAACCCGGGATCCCCCAAGTACTGCCAGCGCAAACGGGTCGCGGCGGCGTTTCCGGAAAGTGAATTCTTCTTCAGTCATGACGGTATAGTTGAGCTCACGTTCGCGTTTGGTTTCTTCCTGCTTAACCAGCTGAGCCAGTTCCGGCAGGACTACCGTACCCACGACCAACAGATCAACATCAGTCGGTGCCTGTTTCGGCAATCCCCTGACATACCTGCCTGAAAGCATGGCGTACTTGATTTTCCCGAGTTTAGCCCGGTTTTTCACAATATCCCAGCCCAGTCCGGTAGTTTTACCGATAAGTTCAAGCAGGTCAAAATAGAGCGGATAGTCTTTCCGGAAAATGTAAAACAGCCGGTTGGCCCGCTGCTCCTTGGTCACCATTCCGGCTTTTTCCAAATGTGCCAGTTCCCTGCGGACAGCGTTGATTTCCTCACCGACTTTCCTGACGATATCCCGGACGTGATACATCATCCCGGGATTGGCTAGAAACAGGGACAGTACTTTCACGCGGACCCGGGAAATAATTATATCCTCAAGAATCATACTTTCCTTTCGGGGGGCAGGTACGTATTAATACGACACCGGTGTTCCGATGGGCAACATTGTAATCCAGACAAGTCCACGGTTTAAAAGTATTTCCTTACCGCCGGAATCGAAAAACTTCGTCCGGGCATTGCGGTCAGGTTTCTTCCAGTTTATTTTAACGGATTTTCCGTCCTGGAAAAGCAGGCCTTCACCTGATCCGGTGTTGTTATACAGAAGATGCGCATGGTCGTCAACCGGTCCGGTCTCCTTGGCAAATATAATCACCAACGACCTGACAGTCAGTTGCTGCTTGGTCTCTAAATCGGTGTGGGGTGCTCCTCCGGTAAAGCGGAGATAGGAGTTGGTAGCCGGGTCGTAATCAAAACGGGCACCATACCCTGTTTCATAGCCTTTCCAGGCTACGAAACTGACTGCTCCGCCGGCACCCCGGTCTGTCTGGGATGCATCATCCTTGAATTTCCACGGCTGGTACTTCTGGTCCCACGGTATGTTTTTCTCGTCTACATCCGTCCATCCCCGGGCCGCGGCCAAGGCATAAAGCTTATCCGTAGAACAGACCATTGTATGCTCGGTCGCCACCGGATGATCCAGCCGGTCATAATTCCTATAGCAGGTCGGGAACGATATTCCGAATTGATCCATATCCTTGATCTTCCAGGTGCCGATCTGGCAGAGCGCTTTTGCCCGTTCGTCAACGGTAGGGTCATTGCACCTGCCGGCTCCGCCGACATGGTTATAAAGGGCGTCATACTCCAATACCCAAGGCAGGAAGAACGTTCTGGCACTCCTGACGGGAGCCAGCAGCGTATTTTCAGCTACGCCGCAGTAAAAAATTCCCATGAACCGGGTGATACCGCCTTCCGCGACAGCCTCATAGATAACGTCTGCTTTCGAAAGGCCTGATTGCGGACGGGAATCCTCATGGTTTTCGATCATAACCGCCAGCGGGCGGCGTTTTTCCCAAATATCCCTCTCCGGTTTTGTAAATAATTTTCCGTTTATCGGACACTCCTCAGTCTTGGGTAAACCCGGGTCAACCGTAAAACCGTCCGTTTTAGGTAAGTCAGGCTTTGCCGGTGTATTTGCCGTACGGTAGGCACTGAAAGCAGCATAGGAAAGCCCGGTCGATATCAGATAAAGGGCAATTCCGATAAAACCGTATACGAAATATTGTTGCTTGTTCATATTACGGTGAGAGTTCAGATACGTAACGGGCTTTCTGAATTGCAACTTTCTCTTCTTTCGAGAGTTCCAATTCCACCCCCTTACCGCCGTGTACATGTTTAATATACCATCTGTTTCCGGTTCGCGCATAGAGGGAGGTCATCACAATACCGTTATCCAGCGCGTCCAGAAGTGCCAGAGTGAAACTCTGGCTGCCACCGGTATCGGAAAACGGATTAAAACGGACCACTCCGGCTTTCTGGATATGCAAAGTGCTGTCCGACCTGATTTTTTCCAGCCGCTTTTCAAGCTCTGACAGTGAATTACCCGCTTGCTTCTGCCGGTCCAGAAGGACATTCAGCACGTCCTGAATTGAGGTTTTACCGGTACCGGTAGCCAAGCGGTGGTAATGCGCTGCGAGGTGGAAGAGCTTGACGGATATGACAATAAGCCAGATAACCAGCCCGGATACTACAAACAAGCCGATGAGTGAAATATTGAACACCGTTGGTATGCAAGATATAACAAACCACCGGCCGGATTGTCAATCTGTTGACAAAAAGAAAGTTCCTGTGCTACGCTCAGCCTCAACGAGGCACGTATGCCAAAACGAACCAGACGGGAAAAGATTATTGCTGATGCCCGCAGGATAATCCGCCAGAACACCGAAACCGCATTGCCAACGCCGCAGGCGGTATACGAGAATCCACTTCCCCGGAAGCAGGAATATTCCTTCAGGGGGCAAAAAATTACCGTAGCCCAGGCGCCGGCATATGACTACAGCCTAATCAGAAAGGACATCATGAGAACCGTTTTTTTAGGAGCAGCTGGAATCGCGGCTGAATTGGTGATATTTTTCTGGCTCGGCAGCCGTCAATAATCAGGCTCATTCATCGAAAAAAATGCGTATTCTTTGAGAAGGAGGTGATAGTATGGCAAGCATGTACTGCGTTAAGTGCCGTGCAAAACGGGAAGATCCTAATGCAAAGAAAATTACGATGAAAAACGGAAAACCAGCGACTGAAGGCAAGTGTCCGGTTTGCGGAACTAAAATGTTCAAGATCGGCGGCTGAACCGCATCAGTCCGTACAAGAGTAAAAAACCCTGACGGATAGACGACAGGGTTTTTTATTGGACGTACGGCCTGTATTGCAGCGCTTCCGCCATATGCCGGGCAGATATGCTGTCCGATTGTTCCAGATCCGCTATTGTCCGGGCAATCTTTATCGTCCGGTAATAAGCCCTAGCCGATAAACCGGCTTTCTTGACTGCCATTACCAGCAGGGACTCCGTTTCACCGTTCAACGGGCTGAGTTTCCTGACCAGTCTGACATTGAGCTCTGCATTCGTCAAGAAGCCCGTACCACGGTTCCTCCGGGATTGTCTGTTCCTGGCTTCCTCCACCCTCCCTCTGATGACAGCTGAGGTTTCAGACCTGTCGGTATAGCTACCGATCAGTTTCTCGACTGCTACCTGGGGCACTGAGACATGCAGGTCGATTCTGTCCAGTATCGGTCCGGAAACCCGTTTCCGGTATCGCGAGACTGAACCCGGCAGACACGTACAACTAGCTTCCGGTGAGCCCAGCTGACCGCAGGGACAGGGATTAGCCGCGGCTACCAGGGTAAATTTTGACGGGTATCTGACTGTACCCGCAGCCCGCGATATCGTGACGAAACCGTCTTCCATCGGCTGTCTCATCGCTTCCAGCACATGCCGGGGGAACTCAGGAAATTCGTCAAGGAATAAAACGCCACGGTGAGCCAATGAAATTTCGCCGGGCGCGGGATGGGTACCGCCGCCGATCAGACCGATCCGTGAAGTCGTATGATGCGGTGCCCTGAAAGGTCTTGTTCTGACCAGAGGCATGCCGGATGGCAGATTTCCGGTGGCTGAATACATTTTCGTCACTTCGAACATCTCCTCGCGTGACAGTTGCGGCAGTATCGACGGCAGGGCACGGGCCATCATGGTTTTTCCGGCACCCGGCGGTCCCTGCATATATACGTTGTGTCCGCCCGCTGCAGCGATTTCCAGAGCCCGCTTGACATGCTCCTGACCGCGCACATCGCTGATATCAAAATCTGACTGCACCGGATCTATTTCAACGGCTGACTGTTGTACAGCCGGTTCCAGGCGGCTGCTGCCGCTCAGATGACGGAATAACGCCAGAAGTGATGTTACCGGATATACCCTAATGTCATTTACAACAGCAGCTTCTTGAGCGTCCGACAGAGGAACATACAGATCCAGATGCAGTTTTCTGACCATCAGGGCTGTCGACAGGACCCCGTTGACATGGCGGAGCGTCCCGTCAAGCGATAGTTCCCCGGTAAACACACCATTTCCGTTAGTCGTCTCCAGCTGTCCGGATGCAATCAGTATCCCT
>Ga0154812_104_pt5 | contig 44492 bp, 44 predicted proteins | sample Rifle2008BG16ft_FD_105820 | JGI IMG/M metagenome (GOLD analysis project Ga0154812, IMG submission 105820) | Candidatus Gottesmanbacteria bacterium RBG_16_52_11 | reverse complement strand
TGGTCATTTCCGAAAAACCCAGACGGAGCTTGCCGACCGGAATCCGGGCCAGGTATCGGGATGATAACGGATCGGCAGTCCTGATCAGCTCAGCCAGCATTTCTATTTTCTTCTCCTGTGAGCCTGCGCCGCCGGTTTTTGCAATCTGGTATAGTTTCTCGTGTACTTCGTTCACTTTTATATTCTGCCTGTTCCTCGCAGCCTTAAGAGAGTGGGAAGATTTAATCTTCTCGGCAGCAATACCCAGGTCACCTGCGGCCTTAAATTCTTTCAGCACCTGAGCGTCTGGAACGTCAGCGGCTTTGGCAATAGCCCTGATCATGAACTTATCAGCCACCCCGAATTCAACCGCCTCATAAAGCGGCACTACCCGGCCCTGAAGCAGATAGCAGAGTTTACCGATTTCTCCCGTTTTAGCTTCCCGGAAGAGTCTGCTCAGCGTTTCGGTCATTACCAGTCGGGACGATGTCGACTCAAGTTTCTGAAAGTATGCTGATAGCTCTCTGAAAGTCATAGTAATGCCGGAGTCGGTAATTCACCCGGTACGGCGCTATCCTGCCCCAGTCAGAAAGTTATGACCGCAGCACATAGCGGGCGCCCTTCGTCGATCCCTCTTTTCTGACGATACCCTTTTTCACCAGGTCATTCAGGTCCCGCAGCACCGTATCTTCCGAAATCATCGGAAATAACTCGAAAAAAGTCTTGTTCTGCAGGAATCCGTTCTCCTGGACGAATTCTACGATTTTAATCTGCCGTTCGCTCAGCGTCATCTGTTGCCCGCCCAGACTGCGCTTGATTTTGAGATCAGTGGATATGGATTTGACTTTATCCTTGATGCGGGACAATTCAATAGCCAGTCCCTCGCAGAAGTACTCGAGCCACGAAGTCATGACCCCTTCCAGCTTGCCGACGGACTGGAGCGCTTCGTAGTACTTCATGGGCTCCCGGTCATAGTATTCCTCAAGGGCAAAGAAACGTTTGACATCGTAACTGTGACGAAACAGTACGAGGGTCGCCAGTGCCCGTGCCACCCGGCCGTTTCCGTCCAGGAACGGGTGGATGCGGACGAATTCGTAATGGGTTATTCCGGCCGAGAGTGCAGGATGCACGTCATCCGGGGACACCGCATTCAACCAGCGCAGAAAATCGGCCATCAGAAACGGTATCTCCACGGCCGGAGGCGGGCGGAATGTTATTTCTCCGGTCTGGGCATTCTTCACGACGACCTGGGTCCGGCGGTAATCTCCGATTGTTTCATCAGGCAGGATCCGGTATACCGTCAGCTCATGGATGTGCTTCACGGCCTCTTCCGTGATTTCGGGTTTGTCATACTCCGATATGAACTTGAGGACGTTTCTGAAATTGAGGACTTCCTGGATATCCCGGTCCCGGCCTACGATCTTGGCTCCGGCGAGGACTTTCTCCGCCTCAGTCAGGTTCAGCTCGTTTCCTTCAATATGGGTTCCGTGGTGGACTGTCCGGACGATCGCCTCGTCGCGGAACTTGGCTTCCCACGCCGGAACCAGCGGGCTGTTCTCGATAACTTCTTTTGCGGCCTCGATAATTCCGGTGTATTTCAGCAGCCGGTTGGTGATTGTGAAATTTGGACTATACATACGGGCCGTACAGAATACCCGTATATTAACCGCAGGGACTGTAAAAAGCAACCGGTCATTATCCGGAGGATTTTTTATATCGGGACTTCAGCCTGCTGTTTTACGACCCTTAAGCCCATCGCGGACGGCCGCGAATTCGTCCCAAGGTTCCTCGCCGGATCCCAGGTTGATTGATTTCTCGTGGCTTTTACCGGTCAGGAGCACCAGATCGCCTTTCCGGGCAATCGCAATTGCGAAGCTGATGGCATCCCTGCGGTCCGGGATGACCGCATATAACTTCCGTCCCTGTTTACCCGTGTCTTTGCGGATGTCATCTCTGGTCGTCTGCATCCAGCCGTTTCCGAATCCGGCAGCGATTTCCCCGGCGATTGCATCAGCTGATTCGCTGCGCGGATCTTCTGCAGTCAGGATGATGACATCGTCCCGGCGGGCAGCCTCCCGGCCCATTTCCGGCCGTTTGCCGCGGTCACGAAGGCCTGCGGATCCGAAAACGTGAATCAGTTTCCCCTCCACCATTCCCCTGATCCCGGACAGCAGGTTCGCAAACGCGTTCGGTGTGTGGGCGAAATCTATCATGATTCTGAAATCTTCATCGTAAACGATTTCCTGCCGCCCGACGGGAGGCCGGAAACTTTTCAGTGCAGTGCGGATTATTTTGGCGTCAATGCCGGCTTCCCGGCAGGCAGCAAATGCCGCCAGAGCGTTGTAACGGTTGAATATCCCTTGAAGTGAAGTCGCTATCGGAAATGATTTTGACGTATATTCAGCCGGTTCCGAGTCGACAGCGTACCTTCGTATCCTGTCCCGGGGAATTTTCTTTAGGACCCGTTGGCTCTCCGGATCGTCAGCGTTAACGATAGCGGCACCGGCTCGCGCTAAGAGTTTCAGCTTTACCCTGGCATACTCCCCGATCGTACCGTGGTAATCCAGGTGTTCGCCGGTAATGTTGGTCAGCACACCGATGGCAAACGGTACGCCCCATACCCGGTTCTGGTCCAGGCCATGGGAAGTGACTTCGAGCACCAGGTAATCATTTCCGCTGTCGGTAACTTCACGGATGAACTTCTGCAGGGCAAAGGGTGCCGGGTTGGTGACATGGAATCCCACGTCATAAACGTTGTCTCCGATGAATGCCCCGACTGTCGAGATCATGGCAACCCGTTTGCCGGCAGTTTTGAGAATATGGTAGATCATGCTGGTTGTCGTTGTTTTTCCGTCGGTACCGGTCACTCCGATTACGTATAGCTTCCGGGAAGGAAATTCGAAGTAAATGTTTGCCGCCACCGCCTGCGCCAGGTGATACAAATTTTTGACTGATTGCACAAAATGCTTCATATCTTATTCTGACTTACGCCTGTATATACGCTTCGCTTTTATGGTCTCATCACCCCTTTGCTATCATGTAACTGTACATGATAGCAGAAGCTAAAACGGTCGTCTCGACGCTTTTTTTTGTCTTTCCCGCTCACGTCTCCACAACTTCCAATTTAAACTCCCCGGACCCATAGGACCAAGCACGTTGGCCAGAGCGTCATCAATTCGGTTGATAAAATCGGTCATTGATTCATCAGCTAATATTTTATTGATAATCCGTTTATAACCTTCTCCACCGGTTTTCATCTGATTGTGAATCCGGGTAATGGTCGTAAAACTTACCTTCAAATAATGGGAGATCAACCGCTGATCATAACCTTTCACTAACAATAGTGCTATCGACAATCTCTTGGGAAGCATGACGCGTTCTGTTGGAGTCAGGAAATCGTTCACAAATACCGATGCATCTGATTTAGTCCTGATATCTGCCAAAGACTCGAGAAATATCTCATACATCCGCTCCGAGACATTTTTCGATACGGAATATTTCGAAACCTGGGCCATACTTCGTCTTTGTTATCATGTAACGGTACATGATAGCAAAACACTATTACCTGCCTTTTACGGCAACTACCTCTATTTCCACAACGCATCCTTCCTTGACCAGTTTTTTCACTTCTACCAGGGTCGATACCGGCTCCGCATTGGTAAAATATCTGTTTCTGACGGCGGAAATTTTCGGGAAATCATTCATATCGGTAACGTATACCGTGGTTTTGACGACATCATCAAGACTGGAGCCGGCCTCCTTAAGAATCCGGTTAAGTGTTTCGTAAATATATTCCGCCTGTTTGGCCGGATCGTCGGGATGAACCACATTTCCAGCATTATCCAGGGCTATCTGACCCGTGGTAAAAATAAAAGCCGCATCTCCCACGTCAATAGAATACCCATGTGAGTATGCGCCCAGGCGTTTGGCAAACTGGTCGGAGTTGATTTTTCTTTTTTGCATTATGCCTCCTTTTCAAAGCGCCGAAACGTTAGCTTTAAACTGATCACCCCGGTCTTTATAGTTTTTAAACATATCGAAACTCGCACATGCCGGAGACAACAGCACGACATCTCCCGGTTCAGCAATGCTTCCGGCCGTCCGGACGATTTCCTGCATATTTTTACAGCCTTCTATGATTTTCGCTTTCGGATTCTGAATTTTTGCCATTATCTGCGGCCACTCGAGGCCGATACCGATGATCGCCCGGACCGACGGTGTATCATTTATCACTTCCCCCAGCCCGGAAAAATCACTGCCCTTGCTGGATCCTCCTAGGATCAGGATTTTCGGCCGGTCAAACGCTTTTATGGCAGCGACTGCCGTCTCGGGTGTAGTCGAAAAAGAATCGTCATAATAGGCGACTCCGCCGATTTCTCCGACAAGTTCCAGCCGGTGCGGCAAGCCCCGGAACGTCCCGATCACCCGGCGCATCACATCAGCCGGGACGCCGTAAGCATATGCAGCTGCCACTGCGGCAAGGACGTTTTCCCGGTTATGCATACCGGGAAGGAAAATCTCGCTGCACTGGGTGACTTTGACTGTCGCGGAACCGTCTGAAACGAATATCGCTTCGCCCTCCGTCCAGGCGCCCGGGGTGACCCGGTGCTTCATGCTGAGGCACCAGATCCTGTGCCTGGCACCCCGTGCCGCCCGAACCGAATTCGGATAGTCCGCGTTTACGATCACCAGGCCGTTTTCTCCCTGATTTGTAACCAGGTTTGTCTTGGCACTGATGTACTCATCGGTATCTATGTGGTAATCCAGGTGTTCGCTGGTAACCATCAGGATTACGGCAGTTTCCGGGCTTCTGGTCATATTCATGATCTGAAAACTGGATAATTCCAGGACGGCTATTGACCCGGAATCCAGCTGATCCAGAAAATCAAGCGGTGGCGTGCCGATGTTGCCGCCCAGATACGCATCCCGGCCGGCAGCTTTAAACATCTCTGTCAACAGACTCGCGGTCGTTCCCTTGCCCTTGGTACCGGTAACACCGATTACCGGACAGGGCGCCAGGTCCATAAAAATATTTGTAGCTGTTGTAATGGTTGTCCCCGATTTCCGTGCCTGCCGGAAAACCGGACGGTCCAGCCGGATTCCCGGAGAGACCACGGCAGTGTCATACCCGAGCAGTGCCGTCATCGGTCCGTGGACGTACTGCACCTTTAGACCGGCAATATCCGGGACTGCTGACATTTCGGGAACGGACTTTTTTTCGTCGAGAATTGTGACACGGGCGCCCCGGGCGGTAAGGAACCTAACGGCACTGATGCCTTCAACGCCCAGGCCGCAGACGGCAACGGAAGCTCCGGAAAAATCGGATCGTTTCATACGCGACGCTTTCCGGCGGTCATTGCGGCCAGAGTTCTGGGGATCTGACCGGAAAGGTCGGTCGCATTGAAATAAGGCCCGACCGTCTTATACAGTTCATCTCCTGCCAGCTTATTGGCGTAACTTCCCGCACATGCGGCTAAAAACGGATCGTTCTTGCACGCCAGTGCGGCTATCAGTCCGGCCAGGACATCGCCCGTGCCGCCCTTGGTCATGCCGGCATTCCCCCCGTCAATTCGCCGGTTCGCAGTCGGCGAACATACAATATCGAATGGCCCTTTCAGAAGTACGATACAGTTAAAAGCTTGGGCGATAAAACTGACCCTTTCGGCTTCATTTCTGACTTTCGCCTGCTCCCGGTAGCCTTGGCGGCGGGGGGATTTTTGCACTTCCGTTCCGAATTTGCTCCACAGCAATTCGAATTCGCCGTGATGAGGCGTCAGTATGGCATTCTTCGGGATCAGGTCAATATCCATCATCTGGAGTGCCCCGGCATCGATCACCCATTGTTTGTCCGGGTAGCCGGCAAGGAGTTTATCAGTCAGTGATTTCGTCTCCTCATCCCGGGTCATTCCCGGTCCGATCAGAATACAGTCATCTTCCCTGATATAGCTTTCAAGTTCGCTCCTGGGCACCACGATCCCGTTACGGAATTCAGCCTTAGCCTGCATCACCAGTTCGTTATTCTCGGGAACTGACGAGTAGTGCACCAGGTCAACAATCCGGGAAGCGACAGTTAGTGCCCACAGGCTGGCTGCGTGAAAAAGGTGCGATCCGCCGATTACCAGAAGACGCCCGTTCTGCCCTTTATGTGATCCCGGCGGCGGTAAATACAGACTCAGAAGCTCATCGGCTACAAGCAGTGTGGCTGTTCCGGAATCAGACAGATGTGACATAATTTATTTTACCGCACCGGCACCGCTACGGTCATCTGCCGGTAACCTTACCGTATCGTAAGGAATCCGGTGTTTCTGCAATACTTCAGCGGCATCCTCTTCAGCGCTGGTAACGATCACCTGATGCTGCCTGATCAGCTCAATCACGAGATCACGGTGTGCCGTGTCCAGTTCCGACAGTATATCGTCTAATAGAAGCAGTGGTTTATTGCCGGCCCTTTCGGTGATGAATGCGACTTCAGCCAGTTTCAGCCATAATACCCCCATCCGCTGTTCTCCCCGGCTCCCGAAACGCGACAGGTCCAGCCAGTCTGTATTATCGGAATGTCTCATCTGGAATATGCAGTCATCCCGGTGCGGTCCGACCAGCGTTGCCTTTGCGGCTACTTCCTCATCCCGGTACTCTTCAAGCCGGGTTTCGGAAATAACACTCTTGTCGTATGAAATCCGGAGCGTCATACCGGGAATCACCTGCCGGCTCACGTACTCCAGGAAATTACCCCTGGCGTCGGTGATGTATCCGCCGGATTTAATCAACAGCTGATTCCAAAAAATCAGCTGTGTCCGCGAGGATTTTCCCTCATTGATTAACTCAAGCAACCGGTTCCGCTGCCGGATACCCCGTTCATAAGACAGCAGATTCCGCCTGTATTCCCGGTCTACCTGGCTTAACACCCGGTCCATGTACCTCCGTCTGAGTCCCGGGCTGTCTGTCACCAGTTCCATATCCTCCGGCCAGAACAGCACAGTCCGCAGCTGTCCCGCGAAATCGGCAGGCCTCCGGGAAACCCCGTTGACCAGGTATTTTTTACCGGGCACGGTCCTGCCGCCGACCTGTCCCGTTGTGATAACCAGTTCCAGTACGGTATCATCAGCCGTCCCCTGGACCCTGGCAAGTTCGCTCCCCCACCTGATCATTTCCGCGTCGCGGTCTGCACGGAAGCTCTTTCCGGCAGACAGCGCCGAAATTGCCTCAAGAATGTTGGTCTTGCCGCTGGCATTGGGCCCCAGGACCAAAGTGACACCCGGATTAAACGGGAAGGACTTTTTAGTATAGTTTCTAAATCCCGTCAGGCTCACGCGGGTCAGAATCATGCTCCAATTCTACCATGTTGGCCCCAAAATCCGAGGTTTTCAGGATATCAGCGGGATTGCTGAGAGACCGGAAAGAATCAGTCGTTAAGATTATTTGGATATTGTAGTACCGAAAAACGGTTTCCCGTCGAGCGCCAGCTCGAGGTTGTGGAAGTCCTTGCCGTTCAGTATCCGGACCGTAACTCCCAGTTCGCTGGCCAGTCTGGAGGCAATCGGGTCAAACGGCAGGTTCATGCCCGGTATCCACGTATCGCCGGTCATCCTGCGGTAGGCCTTCCAGGTAATTTTGCTCAGCGGCCTGGCATCAGCGTGTTTACGGGGATCCTTGTCATATACCTGGTCGACATTGGTGAGGTTAAGCGCGTTTTTGATGCCGTAATCCTGGCAGATGGTGACGGCACAGTAATCGGTACTCCAGCCGGGTTTCCAGCCGGCAGCTATCACGACCGGCTCGTCGACCTTGCGGATGATTTCATAATGTTTGAGGACGTTGGTGTGGGCAATATCGCGGAAGATGACGCGGAGCATGTGGGCATTCAGGCGGGTGGCGTGGATCCCGATCCAATCCAGGTCCTCGTCGGTAATCCGGTGGCCGACCACCATTTCCGCCGCATCGCGGTATTTCCGGGCGGTTGATCCGCCTCCCACAACTATAAAAAATCTCCTCTTTTTTGAGGAGATTTGGTGACGGATAAAGGTGTTGAACTGATTGAGGAATTGCGTATCAATTCCCTCCTTTGGGACGACAATGGAACCCCCGAGAGACAAAACAAAGGCATCCTTCCCGAAACTCATACGGGTAAAAAACCTACCGTGAAAAACGCGCCAATTATATTGCGCGTACGCTTTATACTAACAGAATCCATCGGTTTGTCAAACTAATTCAGCAGCTCCGACAGGGCTTCCGCGATTATGCCGGAGACTGACAGTACATGCAGCTTGTCACTTTTCACAGCAGGCTCCACGGTATCCGTCACTACTACATGATCCACGCCGCTCGCCTCGATTGCCTCCTGTGCCCCGGGTACATACAGGTGATGCGTTGCCGCAACTGTGATGGTTCCCACCCCCCGGGTTTTGAGAAACTTCGCCGTTTCCCTGATTGTTCCGCCGGTAACGATCATATCGTCAAGCAGTATGACTTCGGCGTCTTTGACCTTGCGCGACAGACCGGATACGCTGACTTCGCCGGTAACTAAGTCCCGTTTCTTGTCGATATAAGCGGCCGGTACCCCCAATTCCTGGGCAAACAAAGTCGAAATCTTGATGGCGCCGGCGTCGGGTGCAACCACCACGGTCTGCCTGCTGATCCTTTTCCGGAAATACTCCACAAACAGCGGCCTGGCTGTCAGATTAGTAACCGGAATATCGAAAAAACCGAGTATCGCCGTATTATGGAGATCAAATGTATACAGGCGCTTCATCGGTACGACCTGGAGAATTTTGGCGACCACTTTCACCGATAGCGGCTCGCCCGGCCGGAACACCTTATCCTGTTTACTATAGGCAAGCCAGGGAATAACCGGATATATATCGGTGACCCCCATCCGGTGCAGGGCATCGCAGATGAAGTTAAACTCCAGGATATGGCTGTCTACCGGGGCGGAAAGGCTCTGGACGACAATTGCCGCATGGCCGGTTTTGCTCTCCGTTATCCGCACCCGCAGTTCATCATTGGAGAATTTTGAGATTTCCGGGTTACCGAGCGGCAGGGACAGCGCTTCCGCAATGCGCTTCGCCAGATTTCTACTGGCTGACCCGGAAATTATCACCATAGATTAGTGTCATTATACACATGTATCCCGGAAGATAGAACTCATACTGTTACTACCGGCAAATATCCGTTCTACGGTATGGTTTTAAGCCAGTTTAACGAGCCAACCGTGCTCGCGGGCTTTCCGGAAAGTATATGAATAGACGCCGACGCCGGCGGCGATATAGAGGAGATTCAGCCCGAGGCTGATCCATAGTAGCGTCACGTCGATTGTCCGGCTTGTCAGCAGGCTACGCATCCCCTCAAAAACATATGCCGACGGCAGCAGCCGGGAAACTGCCTGAACCGGCACCGGAAGCGCGCTTATGGGATACATCACGCCGGATAGCGGATTGATGACGAAGACCAGTGTCCAGGCAAAGGCGATGGCGTTCTTGCCGAACCGGAGAATGATCGCGTTGATTATGAATGCCAGCCAGACGCCGGTCAGGAAGATATTACCGACCAGCGGAATGATCCACCAGGAAATCGCGAAGACGTTAAATCCGATCATCAGCGCTGCCGTCAGGGATGTGAAAGACATGACGAGCAGCACCTTCCCCACCCCGAGAATGACCGACGCCGTCAGGAATTCCGCCAAAGTAATCGGCGAGGTAAAAATGTTGGCCAGATTCCGGTCCCATGACTCGACAACCATAGTGGCGGAAATTTCCCACTGTGAACGCGACAGCACCGTCCAGAGTATCAGCCCGGTCAGAAGCTGTCCGACGATCGACGGGGATGTGGTGCCGGCAAAGTACGAACTCATAAATCCCCAGATGGCAATATCGAAGAACGACCACCAGAAAGCATCAAACACCCGGTCCACCTCGCGGAACCAGAGGTAGAAATTACGGACAAGTATCCCCTGAACGTGCCTAAGATTCATGGTCCCCCCGGGTCTTCGACAGGAAATAATCCTCCAGGTCCGGCCGGTCGATCGAGATTTCCTGGTACTTGATCCCCCGCTCCGCCAGGAAAGTCAGAAAGTAGACGATTTCCTCATCCGACATCGCAACCGCCAGGCTCCGGCCCTGAATTTCCGCTCCGAATTTATGCTTCTTGGCATATTCCAGCGTCCGCTTCAGTCCGTCCCTGATCAGGAGCCGTACCGTCGTTTTGGATATCCGGTGGGCCAGTTCTTCCGGTGTATCTTCGGCTATCAGCTTCCCGTGATCGATAAACAGCACCCGGTCGCAGATCTCCTCCACTTCGGCCATGTTGTGGCTGGTCAGAAGTACCGTCAGTTTGTACTTCTCCTGCATTTCGAGAATCAGCGACCTGACCATGTCCGCAATGTCAGGATCAAGAGCTGCCGTCGGCTCATCCAGAAACAGGATCGTGGGTTTGTTCAGGAACGCTTTGGCCAGGTGTGCCCGGGTCTGCTGGCCTGAAGACAGGAAGACGTATTTTTCGCGGGCGAGGTCGGCAATACCGAACAACTCGAGCACCTCGTCAATCCGTTTGTTCCGGTTGGGAATATCATAAAGCATCGCGAACACGTTCAGGTTCTCCCGCACCGAGAGCCGGCCCGGGAAGTTGATGTATGCCGATGAGAAGTTGACCCGGTTAAGTATCTCGGTCCGGTGCTCCTGGAGGTTTTTACCGAAAATTTCGATGGTGCCGCTGGTCGGCGTCAGGAGTCCCAGCAGCAGCGAAACCGTTGTTGTCTTCCCGGCTCCGTTTCTGCCCAGGAGACCGACGATTTCGCCGGCTTTGACACCAAAGGTCAATCCGTCAACAGCGGCATGTCCGCCGAATTTCTTAGTCAGACCTGTAGCCTGTATAATCATATCAGGAGTATCCGTATTATATCCCGTTGACATATTCTATTTGAAAGAGTATATTATAGGATATATGACATCCACTGAAATTTCTCAGGAACGAATGGATGAACTTACCGAACTCGCTTCAACCCTGCCGAAACCACATGATGACGGTGACAGTGGAATTGACGCTCCCGAAGATCCGCTGCGCCATCGACGGAAAGTAAAAGATATTCAGCCTTGGCAAAGGTACAATGAGGATGGAGAATTAATTGATACGACTGAACATCCTGCCTTTCAAGCAAGAGTAGCATTAAATTCCGGAGATCAGGCACCTGGTGAATAATCTCAGTCTGAGTTAGTTTCCTCACAATAGTTGCGTTTATAAATTGGTAGTAGAATTTTATGCCCCGTTTGGCAGAATTTGAGACCAGCCAGCCTAAGGACCTCGTGATGAGTGTCGGCGGCAGTGTCATGAACGACAAGGTCGATCCGGTCCACTTCAACTGCGATTTTATCGACAGCTTCGTAGCTTTCTGCAAGCGGCACATCAAGGATAAATCAATCGTCGCGGTAGTCGGCGGCGGCCACCTGGCCCGCGTCCGGATTGACGATATGCGCTGTACCGGAGTCAAAAACGAAACCAGGCTCGACCAGGCCGGCATCCAGGTCACCTGGTTTAACGCCAACCAGCTGAAAACCATAATCGATGAAAACGGTATTCCGGCCAGAAGTTACGAATTCGGCAAGCCGGTATTTGCCGGTGTGGTCTATACCCGCGGCGGGGATAAGCCGGGGGTGACAACCGACAAAGTCGCGGTCGATGTCGCCATCGAACTGAAGGCGGGAACGGTCATCAATATCGCTTCGGTTCCCGGATTGTATCCGGTAAACCCGTCGGGCGGACTGGACACCGCAAAAATTATTCCCGAACTGACGTTTTCAGAGTACCTGGCGATGTTTCCCGGAGCCCACAAAGCCGGCGAGAATATCCCGTTTGACCGGACAGCCGCGGAAACCGCCGACAAAAACGGCATTACCGTCATACTTATCGGGGAAAATTTCGAAAATATCGAAAACTGTCTGTCCGGTAAGGCTTTCATCGGTACGGTTATCCGGCCGACTCCGAAAGCAACTGAGACGGTGCCTGCTGATGTAGCTGTCTCTCCCGAGCCTGTTTCCTAAATCTAGCCGCGCTCTTGGGTAATAATGCCGGTGCTGGCTGCGGTTCTGACCTTGCCGGCATGATTCCGGACGAAACTGACAAATTCCTGTCTGAAACGGCTTTCACTGAACCTCTCAGCCTGTTTCCGGCAGTCTGCTGACCAATCTTTCCTGGCCGATTTGAACTTAATGATCGCTCCGGCGAGCTGATCTGCTGACGGTTCGCTGAAAAGGATTCCGGTTTTTCCGTTTATGACAGTCTCCAGTACCCCACCCTGCCCCAGGGCAATCACCGGCGTACCCTGCGACATGGCTTCCACCGGCACCATGCCGAAATCCTCGTCCAGTGCGCAGAAAATCAGCGCCCGGGCACCGGCATATAGTGTTGCCAGTTCGCTGTCCGGCACGCTTCCCAGAAACTGAACCGTCGGTCCGGCTATCGACCGGAGATATATTTCCTCTTTACCGGTTCCCACGATTTTCAGGGGCAGTTTCAGCCGGTTGCAGGCTTCAATCGCCAGATCGACCCTTTTGGCATACGTCAACCTGCCTACCGAAAGAAAATAAGTTGATTTATTTTTTATTTTTAGTAAGTGTTTTTGATTCTTACTTTTTAATTTTTGATATAGGATCGGCGGATATATCACCGTACTTTCTCTCCGGTAAAACTTCCAAACCCTCCGGGCTGTCTCATGCGAATTGGCTACGAACCAATCGACCCGCTGAGCGCTTTCCCAGTCATACTGCCGGAGGAAAAAGTTGACAACCGCTGCATACCCGCGGACCAGGGCATACTTCTGCCAGTCGCTGCCTGTGGCGTACCCGTAGAGGTTGCGCGGCGGATGGTGGATATAGCTGATGTGGACGGCACCCGGCGGCACCCTGATGCCGCGGCAGATGTACCAGCCGCTGGAGGAAATCACGGTATCGTAACCTCTGAGATCCAGGCTCTCCCATATCCGGGGCGCCAGGAACCGCAGCGGCGAATGGAATTTCCTGACCACCGGATTTCCTTGTACCCAGCTCGTCCGGATGTCCCAGTCCCGGAACCGTACTGCATGCTCACCCAGGGCATGCCGGTCGACAAATGAAGTGAAAAGCGGCGCATCCGGCCAGATCCGGTGCAAGGCTTCCACCACCCTTTCCGCTCCCCCATACTCCCGTAAATAATCGTGGACTAATGCAACACGCATAATATTAAGCTCATTCCCCCGCGCCTGGTCTCCGGTCTTCCCTTCCGGTCCTTTTGTGCCCATAACCCTCTCAGACCAGCGGCAGTTGTCCGTTATCTGCGTGTACTTTCTTTTTCTTCTTCACCGGTTTTTCGGTCTTTTCGGTCTCTCCGCTTTTGGAGGCCAACCGCTTAAGCAGGGACGGAAAATGGAGTTTTAAGAGGAATTCCCGGGCTTCGTCCGTATCCAGCTCCTTGATTTCTGTTTTCTTGAGGTCGACATCGACGGGAACATCGGTCCTGATGGTAGCCAGGTTGTGAAACAGGAGGGCGGTTTCCCTGCCGGCTTTCAGCTTTTCGGCGACAGGATCGGCCATGTCAGACCTGACTTCGTCAATTTTCCGGTATATTCTCTCCAGTGATCCGTACTTACCCAGTAACTGCGCCGCCGTTTTGGGTCCGATTCCGGCTACCCCGGGATAATTGTCGGAGCTGTCCCCGGCCAGGGCTTTCAGATCCGGTATTTGTGCCGGTGTCACGCCCATCTTGTCCTGTACTTCCTTCTCACCGTAAATCTTGTTTTCCGATATGCCCTTGGTCGGCATGTAAACATATACCCGGTCGTCCTTAACCAGCTGAAGTAAATCCCGGTCCCCGGTCACGATGACCACCTGATCGATCTTTTCATCCCCGGCCATCTTCGTAACCGTTCCGATGACATCATCTGCTTCGAATCCGTCCGCCTCATACCTGGGAATTCCGAAGGCTTTCACCAGTTCCTGAACTTTCGGTATCTGTGAAGATAACGCGTCTTCCATCTCCGGCCGCTTAGCCTGGTAATCCTTGTACAGAATTTTTCTGAACGTCGGTACCGGCCGGTCAAACGCGACTGCCATATGGGTGGGTTTAAGTTCTGAATAGAGTTTGATGATTACGGATGCGAATCCGTAAACTGCGTTCACTATCGTTCCGTCGGGATCGGTCAGAGGTGGCAGTGCGTGGTACGCCCGGTGCAGGAGTGCATTCCCGTCAATTATTACCAATCGCTTCATGACAATACCGGAGTCTGTACTTTTCTGGGGCCGCCCATGAGCTGTTCGAATTCCTCACTTTCGATGGTTTCCTTCCTGATCAGTTCCCCGGCAATCGTATCCAGTTGTTTCCGGTTCTTTTTGAGTACTGCGACCGCCCGGGCCATGCCGGTTTCGAGTATTTTTCTCACTTCCGTATCTATTTTGGCCATCATATCCGGCGATATGGGAGTCTGCTCCACGTAGCTCTTGCCCCATTCGGTAATGTCTGTCTGGGGGCCGAAATTTATCGGGCCGATATCGCTCATACCGAATTCCATCACCATGTACCTGGCCAGTCTTGTAGCCTGGTCAATATCATTGGCGGCACCCGACGTCATCTCACTGAAAACCAGCTGTTCGGCGGCCCGGCCGCCCATCATGGAGGCGATCTGCTCGATCAGATGCGACTTGGTTTCGTGCAGCCGGTCTTTCTCCGGAGGCGTCAGGGTATACCCGAGCGCCATGCCCCGGGATACGATTGATATGCGGTGGACCGGATCCATGTTCGGGCTATGGTAGGTAACGACCGCATGGCCGGCTTCATGATACGCCGTCATCTTCCGGTCCAGGTCTGTCTGCAGCCGTTTCTTCTCCGGTCCCAGCTTGACCTTGGTGGCAGCCTCTTCCAGATCCTTCATCTCAATCTCTTTCTTGTTCTCCCGGGCAGCCAGAATTGCCGCTTCGTTGAGCATGTTCTCCAGGTCCGCACCCGAGAATCCGACGGTCCGCTTGGAAACCTTGTCCCAGTCAACACCTGCGGCAAACGGCTTACCTTTGGCATGGATTGCCAGTATCGACTTCCGGCCTTCCATATCCGGAAGGTCCAGGACGACCCGCCGGTCAAACCTTCCGGGCCGCAGTAGTGCCGAATCCAGGAGGTCTCCCCGGTTAGTCGCGGCGATGACCATGACGGCGGTGTTGGGCTCGAACCCGTCCATCTCCACCAGTATCTGGTTCAGAGTCTGTTCCCGTTCGTCATGCCCACCCATAATGCCGACCGAACGCATCCTGCCGATGGCGTCTATCTCATCGATGAAGATAATCGACGGGGCATTCTTTTTCGCCTGGGCAAACAGGTCGCGTACCCGGGCTGCACCCACGCCGACCAGCATTTCCATGAATTCGCTACCGGCTATCGAGTAAAACGGCGTCCGGGCTTCTCCCGCCACGGCTTTGGCAAGCAGAGTCTTGCCGGTTCCGCTCGGTCCGACTAATATGACGCCTTTCGGCGTCCGGGCGCCCAGTGCCTTGTATTTGGTCGGGTTCCTAAGAAAGTCAACCACTTCTTCCAATTCGCTTTTAGCTTCATCCACACCGGCAACGTCGGCAAAAGTCACCCGGGGCAGGTCCTTGTTCCAGATTCGGGCTTTGGACTGTCCGAATGAGAAAATATTATCCTGCGCCCCTCTGGCCTGCCGGAAAATGAAAAGAAAGAACAGTACGGTCAGAACTAGCGGCAGGACATTGGAAATCAGCCCCACCCAGATTTGGCCCATGCTCAGGTCCTTGACCGTCATTTCCACGGACTTGGGGTCAATCCCGGCGGATTCCAAAGTACGGACCAAACTGTCCTGCGGCTCCTTGTGTGATATGTACTTTTCCCCGCCCTTGAGGGTTACGCTCAGTTTGCTCTCTTCCACCTCTATCTTGTCGACTTTACCCTCCCGGATGTCGCTGATTACCGTAGATAGGGGTTTGTCGGTCGTTAGCGCGTCCTGTCCGCCGAAACTGCCCAGCACCGACAGAAGGAAAAACAACACGAACAGTCCGACCATGATATTCTTGAGATTGAACTTCATTTTCATCTCAAGCTTTTTCGGTCGTCTGCCGTTTCCGTTCTTCCTTGGTTTCTGAACCGGTTTTTCAGGCATAAGAACAAGAAAATCAGGCCATTAGTATAGCCTTTTTTGCCCCCTGAGTATACCATGATCACCGCCCGGGTGCATGAATTGTTAGTTGTGGACGGATGGCACCGCAAACCGCCGGAAATTCGGGCGGTTTACCTCCGTTTCAGGATTAATCGTCCCGGACTGCGCGGCGGTCGGTATTGATCAGGTGCCGGATGTATTCCGAGTTGTTCATCCCCTGTTTGCCGGCAGCTTTGGCTAAATACTCCAACTGCGACGGGTAAAGAAACATATTAAACCGTTTCGACCTGGAAAGTTCCCGGACACGGGCGAAAAAATCCTGAATAGTGCCCCGCACCGAATCTGCTGTGTACTTGGCTCCGGAAAAGTAGTCGTTATTGATTTTGCGGCTGAAATCCTCATGCACCGAAAGGCATAGAACCGGCTTCTTGTCCATGATGGCCAGTGTGGCTTCATGGCCGAGCTGGAAATCCTCCTGGCTGATCTCAATGATCACGCAGTCGGCTTTATGGATCCCCTGCCGGATGGCTTCATAATGAATGAAATTATGGTCACCCAGTTCTCTGCGCTTCTCTTCCGAAAGAACCTCAAGGTAATTACCCTTTTCCGGTGAAATAAGGGTGACATTGAATGATTCTATAGCTTCCCGGATCAGGTCATAGTTGGCCTGGTATTTCTCCTTGCCAAAGTAGGATGCGGTATAAAACACGGTCAACCGGGAGTCCATACATATATACATACACTATCTATTGATGTTTGTCAAGAAGATTACTAGAATAGCGTCTATTATATACATATGAAAAGACAAATATCGGTACTATCCGCCGTAACGGCTTTTGCTCTCTGGAGCACTCTGGGGGTATTTTTCAATACCGCCGCCCTTCCGACTGCAGTTTACGTTTCTCTGGGATCACTTGCCGGACTGGCGGTTCTTTACGGCTACCTGACGGTATCAGGCCAAAAGTTCAGCCGGATACGGATAACATTACCCCTGATTGTCCTGTTTCTGATCGGCGGCATCAAAGGTATTGTCTGGTTTGAAGCCCTCAAACACTTCCCGGTAGCCAATGCCATGCTCATCCATAACCTGGCCCCGGTAGTGGCTGCAGCACTGTCCCCATTGGTGCTGAAGGAGAAGGCATCTGCGTCTCATATCATCGCCATCATAACCGGATTCCTGGGACTGTCACTGCTTTTGAGGGTGAACACAAACCCCTCAGGATTGCTGACTTTCGGTGCGGTTTTGGCGCTGATAGCCGCCCTCTGTTCCGGCATACAGGATGTGGTTCAGCGCTCACTAATACGGTCGACGCCATCTTCGCTACAGGCGTTTGTTTTCATTCTGGGTCAGGGGGTCGGCAGCCTCCTCTTGCTCTCAAACGTACGGCTTGGGTTTGCCTGGCCGGACTTTCTGTCTATCCTGTATTTCGGCATCATAGGTACGGCCATACCGATCATGCTTCTGAGCGCAGCATTCCGTGGATTAAAGGCGTTCGAAGTCTCGATACTGGGTTATACCGAACCGGCACTCGGGGCTTTGTGGGCAGCCTTATTTCTCAGGCAGTCGATCAGCCCGGCCGTGGCTCTCGGCGGGGTGCTAGTTTTCCTTTCCGGAGTCACCGCCGTCAAAGAGGAATCCGGATAATCCGGCTATTCGCTGTTTTCACCGGACTTTTGCCCCGATCGGCAGATCTTCAGCGGGAATGAATACCGGCTTGGCCTCTCCGTGTTCACCGAAAGGCAACTCTAAACCATCAACAGCTAAGATCATACCCTGGGACTCTTCCCCCATCATCTTGCGGTACTCGAGGTTAGTCACAAACAAGAATTGTTTCCCGGAAAAGTATTCCGGCGTATACCCGAACCCACGCACTCCGGTCAGGATATTGCGCTTACCTGACTCCCCCAAATCAACCGTCAGCCGGATCAGTTTGTCGCTTTTCTCGACATTCTCAGCTTTTTCGACTTTGCCGACCCGGATTTCCGTCCGGGCAAACTCGTCAATCGAGATCATCCCGTCAGTCCGGGCAAACTCATACCGGAAAAAAGAGTATTGGTTGGTCAGTCCGGCAGCTTCCCGGACGGCTTTCATGGTTTCGGCTGCCGTGATCCGGGCTTTGGCGGCGCCTGATTCCAGAATCTCCTGCACTTGCTTCCGGTCACTTTTCAGTTCCCGGTATTTTTCACGGGCCGGGCGGAATGTTTTCATCAGGCTTTCAAAAAGGTACTCCTTTACTTCGACGTCCGCGACCTTGCCCTCCGTGTACTTCGCCTTTAGGTCGGCGACTTTTTTCTTATCCCCGAAAAATTCGAGGTAGGCAAATACCATATTGCCCTCGGTGTGACCCGGATCATCGGCATGAATCCGTTTGGGGTCGGTGTACGTACTCATCACCTGCTTCTTAATCTCCTCTTCCGGCTCAAATATGGAAATTATGTTGCCGAGGGATTTGCTCATCTTGCGTTTGCCGTCGGTTCCCAAAACCACAGCGACTTCCTCCGGAATGTAAGGCTCCGGCAGCTTGAATACCTGTTTTCCGAACGTCCGGTTAAACCGGTCCGCGATATCCCGGGTTATTTCAATATGCTGCTTCTGATCACGCCCTACCGGCACGTAGTCGGGTTTATAAAGAAGTATGTCGGCAGCCATCAGGATCGGATAATTGAAAAGCCCCAGGTTGATCTCATCCTCTGCCGTTTCTTTGGCGAGCTTGTCCTTATAAGCATGCGCCCGTCTGAGAAACCCCACCGGCGTCACGTTATTGAGGACCGACTGAAGTTCAGCGTGAAGCGGCACATCCGATTGGCGGAAAAACGTAATGTTTTCGAGCGATCCCAATCCGGCTAGAAGCGCCAGCTCGTTCAGGATCAGCGTTTCCGTATTGCGCTCCAGAGCCTTCCGGTCCTGAACCGTTGTCAGGGCATGCAGGTCTGCCACAAACAGGAAGCACTGGTTTGACTTGGCAATCTCAATAAACTGCCGTACCGCTCCTAAGTAATTGCCGATGTGGAGCGTCCCGTCCCCCGACGGGGTGATTCCGGAGAGTATCCTGCGGCCGTTTAGTCTTATGCCCTGTATCTGGTGGTCCATATATCCTCCCTATTATAAACGAAATCCGCTGCCTGCTATCCGGTCAATAGCTGTCAGGAATTTCCGGTTCACGCTCCGCAGTCTCGGGCTTACCCGGATGAATACTGGGGTGCGGCACATAAATCCGGTTCCGTCAACCACTGACACTCCCTCTGCTTCAAGCCGGCGGACAAACGCCCCTGATTTTCCGGGCACAATCACCATCAGGTTGTTGGCGGATGAATCAATCACTCTCAGTCCGCGGGCGCGCATTTCCCGGGTCAGGAAATTCCGCTCCCGGTCCATAAATGATCTCGTCTGTCTGATAAACGCGGTGTCACTCAGTCCGGCAACTGCCACCCGTTCGGTGACTGCTGACACGGGAAACGGCTGCCTTATCCGCTTCAGGCGTTCGGTTATGTCCCTGCCTGCGGCAGCAAATCCCACCCGCATACCAGCCAGTCCGAAACCTTTGGAAAATGTCCGCAGCACAATCAGATTCGGTATTTCTCGGGTAAAGTTAACCACGGTCTGCCCGCCGAATTCGATATTGGCTTCATCAACTACCACCGGCACGGAAATATTTCCGGCAACTCGGATTATTATCTTTGCATCCAGTACCCTACCGGTCGGATTATTGGGGTTGCAGATAAATACCAGTTTTGTTCTTTTTCCCACCCTGCCGCATATCCCGTCCGGATCGATGTCAAACGATTCGGTCATAGGCACCCGGACCGGTATCCCACCGGAAATCTTGACAGCCAGGGCAAACATCGGGAATGTCAGCTCAGGCATGACCGCCTCGTCACCGCCCGTGATAAACGCGTCGGCAATGAGCTTGATAATCGATTCAGCGCCGTTTGATACCAATATCATGTCTACCGGTATCTTCAGGCCGGATGCAAGTGCCTCCCGCAATAGTGATGCGTCAGGATCGGGATAATCAAACACGTCACTCCGGCTCAGCCTGCTGATAGCCTTCAATGCCCCCGGCGGGCACCCGAGGGGATTTTCCGACAACGACAGATCAACCGGAAGTTTCCGGCCGAAAGCATAGAGATTTCTGAAACTTGGTATCTTCTGGTTCATACGTTTTTCCCCACAAAAAAACCTCCCGTCCGGGAGGTCTCTCGCAGGTATGTTTTGTATTTACGCCACAGCCCTACCAGCCTCCCGGCAAGAGGTTAAGTGCCAATAGTAGCTGGTAATTTGGCTTCTCATAAGAAACTTATTGTACCATAACCGGTCAATCGATATGATGTGTGGTAGAATTGCCTTTACTGCCGGATACTTTTTATGAAACTTACCAGGCTCGCCATTCTCACCCGAAGACTCCATCGGCTGAATGTGATTATCATCGCGGTACTGGGCACCATTCAGGCAGTCACCGGCATGGTTTTGAAGTACCCCGATCTCCCGGTGTTATCACTCTTTGACCTGCGATCAAGTTCCGAAATCCATAACCTGAACAGCACTTTTTTTACGGTTTCATTCGCCGTCATGGCCGTTACCGGGCTTTTCCTCTATCTCTATCCCTGGCTGCAGCAGGTAACCCGTAAATCCCGCTCCAGTCCTCCGACGGTAAACCAGATAAATTAGCTTCACTTCAATTGACCTCGAATCCTTTTGAGGCTATAATACGTGGGCACGTTTATAGTGCCGCGGGGTAGTGTACAGTTGCACAGAAGGCTCAATTTGGGCTCACTGAAAACTATTTTAGTGATAGTCCGGCTGTATCGGTGAAATCCTGAGCTAGCCGAAGGACAACACCGAGGCAATCCCCCTTCCGCATAAAATATGGGGGCGAGTCCGTAGAGACTATACGCCGGACCCCGCCTACAGTTGATAACTCAATTGTTGGCGGGGAAGATATAGTCCGACACTCTCAGTAATGGGAGAAACAGATGCATAATCTTCTAGGCCGGGTGCGACTCCCGGCCCCGCAACAGATACAAAAAGATCCTCTCAATGAGGATTTTTTTGTATCAACTGGGCCAATTGGTCCGCCGTAGCCTTGGCGAAGGAGACCCGGCCCCGCAACCGGATATTTAAATGGAGCGTTACAACGCTCTATTTTTGTGTTATAAGACCATCCGTGCTAATTTGATATAATTATATTATGGGAGAATTACCTAATCTATCTGAATTATCTACAACTTTTCCCAGTCGAGACGAAATATATCGTCAACCGTTACGGGTTTTTTCAAGACTTCCGTGGGTTCAGGAAAGAGAAAATCAGATAATTAAACCGTGGGGTCATGATCAGGTGATATCAGTTGAACCAAGCACCATTTTCCCTGAAGAGCTTGAAATTGTCAGGCTTAGTAAATCATTAATTGGCGTAGATAGTTCAGATAACGAATCAGTATTTCCACTTTGTGGAAGAGTTCCAATTGGATCTGCAAGAGTAAGTGATAGAGTTGGTTTATACATTACTCCTGATCGTTTACACCCAAACGCAATAATATTAGGGTTCGGTCCAAATTATGATGCACATCTGAGAGACATTCTGCCATTACGGTCTTTTGTACTTTTCGATGGATATTTAAAAGATCTCCAAAACGCAATCGTATTTCCTGATAGAAAAGGACTAAATATGCAGATACATGAAGAAGCAAAACAACTTCGTCAACCCGCTATATAGTACTATCACGAAGAAGTAAACATAATATAGAAAGATGAACCAACAATGCATTTACGCTTGGATCCGGAAGACATTAACAGCCCCGGAAGTCAGATCGACTATCTGGAGAGGCTCGGACCTGTTACCGTAATGCATATTTTTTCCCACAAAGATACTCCGGCAGAGTAACCTGATTCTCTCTTGGTTCCTTAGCCGGTTTTCCCGACTCTCTTTTATGCCTGCATTCCGCAGAATTTGACCGCATCATTGGCTCTTGCTACACTCCGAACTGGCAAACATACGTAATTAGCGCTTATAGCTGGGCTAAATTACGTACTGGCATTGCACCTTTACAGCTGCGGAAAGCCGGCTCCCGATTGGTGGGTAGCTTTTTGGGTATTTTCGTGCCCGAAAAGCTATCCATCCAAATTTTTCTAGAGGGAGTCGCCATGAACACACCGCTGTTTGAAAATCGGCGTCGCGACCAACAAAGACTGATCATCTCGATCTTATTAACGGCGTCTGTTGCCGGGCTTGAATACGTCGGCGGATATCTGACCGGTTCATTGTCTCTGATGTCCGATGCCGGACACGCCACGGTCGATGTATCCGCTTTAGGGATAGCCCTGCTTGCAGTATGGGAAGCTAATAAACAGGCGGTCAGGAACAATGCCACCGGTCACACCCGGATTGAAATGCTAAGTGCCCTGTTTAATGGAGTTTTACTATTAAGTATCGGCGCAATAATAATCATAAAAGCACTGGGGCGACTGGCAAATCCTGCAACTATTAGTGTTGAGGGTATGCTCTTTGTCGCATCCGTTGGTTTCGTAGCAAATGCGGCAATAGTAATCCTGCTGCGCCATCGTGATTCCATCAATATCCGGGGAGCATTTTGGCATGTTCTGGGAGACATGCTCACCTCCGTTGGTGTGATTATTGGTGGAGTAATGATAAAACAAACCGGTTGGTTCCTGATCGACCCGATTATTTCTCTCGGAATTGCCTGCATAATCACAGTTGGTGCGTTACGTCTGATCCGGGACTCAATCCGGCTGCTCCGGTAGTCAGTTTCCGCATTGCACATTCAGCCCTTTGGCGAATATTTATTCGTACCTGCAGTTACACGGTACGGATGAGTGTTAACCGGAGGGTTTTTTATTCCGAATCTGTCTCCATGCCCCTGTGATACTCTACGTTTATGTGGTACGTCTACATACTGCTCTGTTCGGGTAATAGTCTTTACACTGGTATCGCTAAGGATCCGCAGAAAAGATTTCAATCTCATGTACGCGGTACCGGTGGTAAATATACCCGGCTCCGCAAACCGCTCCGCATAATTTATATACAGCCTCAACCGGATCACTCAGCAGCACTCAGACGCGAAGCGGAAATTAAAAGCTGGACCAGGGACCGGAAGATTCTCCGCCTGAACCTCAGTATTTGAAGCATGCTACCGGTATTTACGGATCAGACCTGTGTTGTTCATGGTGGTATAATGTGCCTAACTGAATGACTATTGCCAGGTACGTCAAACCGCTTTCTTCCGTCCCCAGAGTATCAGTGTCCGATTCCTTAAGCCAGGTTATTGCCCGCACAACAGGCAGTCATGATGCGGCGCTGGTTTTCGACGCCGACGGCCGGTACCGCGGCCTGGTATACCCGTACCACGTGCTTTACAAAAAACGCCCGCCTGTCGACGCCACGGCCGAATCAGCGCTTGTGGTCGCCCCTTATGTCACCCGCGATTCCGCCGTCGAATCGGTCATCAGGCATATGCTGTCCATGCGGCTTTACACCCTGCCGGTAATGGATGCCCGCGGCACGCCGATGGGCGTGGTCACGGCCAAATCGCTGCTGAAGGCTCTCCTTGATGTTCCGGCGATGCGTCAGAAACTGACGGACAGCATTTCCATACAGGAACCGTTCGTCGTTTACGATACCGCGACTGTCAAAGACGTGTATCCGGTGATGCGCCGGGAAAAAACCAACCGGGCTGTCGTCGTTGATCCGCAGGGTCGGGCGGTCGGCATGATCACGCGCCGCGACATCTACATGGCCTTCCTTTCCCCTTCGCCGGGAGAGCGGTTGCGCAAACAGGGCGGCAACGTACCATCACGCTTCTTTGACCGCGAGTGGGTCACTAAATTCGATTATCCGGTGAAGTCATATATGACCATACCCCTTAAAAAAATTCCGGTAACGGAACCGGGACGCAGGATTATTGAAGCCCTTGTTGCCTCCCCCCGGGGGTCAGTCGTGGTGGTGGATATTCACGAAAAACCGGTAGGCATCCTGTCCCTGCGGCATATGCTCAAATCGGTAACCAACATTTTTCCCGAGGAATCGGTTGAAACGGTCATCGTTGACCGACGGAAAGTCCTGTCTGCCTTCCGCCAGCTGGAAATGGAAGATCTGCTCCGGAAATACTCCCGCCAGATGCGTTACCGGATACCGGTTGTCAAGATCGAACTGGTAGTGGATGCTCTCCGGAAAGCCGGACATCACGTCATGATGTACGAAGCGTCACTGCGGGCTATTACCGAGGACAACCGGTCTGTTTCCGCCTCAGCGAAGGAGTATTCACTCAGGGACAGCGTCCGTGAGGCCGGCGACCGGCTGCTCCGGCGCATCGGGACAGATTAAATTTCCCAGACTCAACCAGGAAATCCCCCTAATATTAGATCTATTACTATATATTAATAAGATATTGACACTCATTGGGGCCCATGGTATAACGTGCCCAAGTCAGGGACAAATTGCCGGCTACCCTCTTCCTGACATGTGTGGTGACCCTGTCCCCTGTGTGAGGATTGGGTAGTCGGAATCCTGGCTGTTTTTTTGGCCATTCCGGAGCCTCAGAAGTACCTAAAACGGCTAAACCCTCCCGGAATGTATCCTAATTGCCATTTCCCCCTTACTTTCGTACAATTGGTGCCACTTGCCAGCGTAGCTCAGTGGTAGAGCAGCGTCTTCATAAGGCGTGGGCCGCAGGTTCGATCCCTGCCGCTGGCACAAAAACACTCAAACCTCCCCCTCTGCTCCGTAATCAGATCCATGCTCAACGAGGTTCACTATTGCCCTTCCGTAGCTTCAGCGAAGGAGGGCCGCTGGCACATTGACATTACTTAATAAACCCAGCCCGCCGGTACGCGGGGAGGTCTAACTAGAAGAATAATCCCACCCACCGCTGCCAGTTCGTCCGCCGGTCGGGGTTTCCCGAAGCAGCCGATTCTGAGGCCTCCCGCCGCTCGAAAAGTATGACCGTTTCGCCCGGTTTAGCCATTCCCAGTTTATTGCGGGCCTCCCGTTCGATGTATTCCCGGCTCTGGGCTTCCTCCAGCGCCTGTTTCAGCTTGATGTTTTCCGCTTCAAGTACGGTCAGTTCCGCTTTCCGCTCGGTTACTATATCCCGCCGCTGCCAGACCTCCCAGACGCTTCTGGTCAGGCTGACTATAATCAGCAGATTTAAGAGGATGGCTATCGTACCAAAAAACCATCCTTTACGGGTATTCATAGTGTATTTGTAGTGCTGTTATGGGATATTTTAGGCCTTGCATCTGAACTATTTATATGATATTATAGGTTATCTTACAAAGATATTTGGAACGTAAAAACGCTCCATTTTGATATTAAATACTAAATATAAGTATTCTTACAGTGACTGGTGACATATAATACTATGTATGGTAGTATAGGATATGTTGGACTTATAAGAATACCTAACATATGGTACTTGACTTAAAGACTGCCCACTCACAATTCGTAGACCATCTTGGCTCAAGGAGAAGGGCTCGCGCCACCATCGTAGCATACAGCAAAGATATCGAACAACTTATCGAGTTCATCCGGAATATGGGCAAAACTGAAATTGCCGATATTTCCCGCGATGATATCCTCGCCTACCTCAAAAAGCTCACCAGCGATAATTACACACCCAAGTCAATCTCCCGGAAAATCAACTCCATCAAAACGTTCTTCCGCTTCCTCAAGGCTTCCGGAGTCGTCGGCACGGACCCGGCAGTCGAAATTGAGCATCCTAAATATGAGGTCAAACCACCCAGAATTCTGTCGAAACTGGAGTACCGGGCGCTCCGCGATGCCTGCCGGGCAGACACCAGAACCTATGCTATCGTCGAACTATTTCTCCAGACCGGTATCAGGATCGGCGAACTGGCAAATCTGACACTTGATGATGTCCGGGAGAATGAACTGCGTATCGCCCCCCAGGAAGGTCATCCGGAACGGATGGTTCCCCTGAATAAGGCAGCCCGTGAAGCGCTCAACAGCTATCTGGAAATCCGTAATAAGACGGGTCCCAGCAATGCGCTTTTTATCACCAAAACCGGTAAGCCGCTCCTGATCAGAAACATTCGGACCGCCATTGACCGGTATTTCCGCATCGCCGGAATTGAAAATGCCAAGGTTAATGACCTCCGGCACACCTTTATCGCCCACCATCTCATGGCCGGAACTCCGATAACTACCCTGTCAAAACTGGTCGGTCACAAGCGGTTGTCGACTACGGAAAAATACCTCGACCTGGTGAAGGATAAGCAGGCTGAAAGCGTCAAGCTGGAAGAACTCTGAGGCAGAAGGATTGCCTCACACCGTCCCGAAATACCGGTCACCGAAATCCCCGAGTCCCGGCACGATGAACTTGCGGTCGTTCAGGTGTGAATCAATTGCCGCTGTGTATACCGTCACTCCGGGGTGTTTCCTCCTGATCCGTTCTAATCCTTCGGGTGCGGCAACTATGCACACCAGGAGCAGTTTGCTGGCCCCTTTGCCTTTCAGAATCGTTATCGTATCGTCGAACGATCCGCCGGTTGCCAGCATCGGATCCAGAACCAGGACAGTACTGGTTTTAAATAGCCGCGGCAGTTTCCGGTAGTATTCCCGGGCAATCGCCGTCTGTTCATCGCGTTCCAGACCGACAAAGCCTACCCCGACCTGCGGCAGGAAATCGTTAATCGCAAAAAGCATCGCCAGTCCGGCACGCAGCACCGGAACCACCACCACGTCATCCTTCAGCTTCACGCCGATAGCTGCAGACAACGGAGTTTCAATCCGGTACCGGGAAACCCGGAGGTTTTTCAGAGCTTCGACGAGTAGGATTTTCGATACGATTCCGGCGTGTTTGCGGAAATCTTCCGTGCCTGTATTTTTCTGCCGGAGCACGGTCAGGGATGATCCCAGGAGCGGATGTCTGACAATATGTATATGTTGCCGCGTCACGTTTGTCCCGCCTGTTACCTGTTTCGGATTTTACGGATTTTCCGCTGTTTGTGCGCTGGGATGGATTCGAACCATCGACCCCCACTTTACCTGCCCGCCGCGCCGTCTGTGCGTCCGCTTGGGATCGAACCAAGGACCTCATGTTTATAAGACATGTGCTCTACCACTGAGCTACGGACGCGCTTTGGCAGGCGGGTAAGAGTGGTGCTACTGCCGCTGATCTACCAGCGCCGGAAGTCCCCGGGAAATTAAACCGGAGGTCCGGTATTTCCTGGATTATACCAAATACCTGCGCATCCGATCTGCTGTACTTCTGGCTTCAGTCAGACCGGGTACAGGTTAGTGATTTCCGGAAAAACCGTATACAATACTGGGGTGATGGAAGGCTTCAAACGGGTACTGTACTTTTCCGTTGCCCGGTACTTCCGGCTGTTTGCCTGGATACGTTTCCGGATATGGCACCCGACGGTCATCGTGGTCACCGGTTCCAGCGGAAAAACCACACTGCTTCACTTTATCCAGTCCCAGCTGGGCAGCCTGGCCCGCTACTCCCATGACGCCAACAGCGCTATCGGCATTCCCTTTGATCTTCTGGACCTGCATCGGCAGACGCTGTTGCCGTCGGAATGGCCGTTACTGTTTCTCAAAGCCCCGTTTAAAGCATTCAGCCCGAAACCCCGGCAAGCGTTGTATGTGGTTGAGGCCGATTGCGACCGGCCCGGTGAAGGCCGGTTTCTGGCTTCTTTTCTGAAGCCCCACGTCACACTTTGGATCAATGTCAGCCGGACGCACAGCATGAATTTCGACCGGCTGATAAGAAGGAAAAAGTTTCCCTCGCATGAAACGGCAGTTGCCCGTGAATTCGGATATTTCCCGGAACTAACCCGCAAATTGGTAATCGTCAATGGGGATTCCCCGCTGATCTCCGGGCAACTTTACCGCTGCCGGGCCACCATCCACCGGATCCGGATGAAACAGCTGGCAGCCTACCGGATTAACGGCGGGACTTCATTTACTATCGGTACGAAAGTCTACCGGTTCCGGGCATTATTACCCCGGGAGACATACTACACCATAGCCGCGACACTGGAACTTCTCGGGTGGCTCCGGGTGAAACCGGACGCTCAGGCTTTTAACCGCCTGATACTGCCGCCGGGAAGAAGCTCGCGTTTCCCGGGGGTGAAAGGTACCACGATCATTGACAGCAGTTACAATGCCAATTTCGACTCAATGAAAGCAGTATTGGGGATGTTTGAATCGCTCCCCGCTTCCCCCAAGTGGGTGGTACTTTCGGACATGCTGGAACAGGGTGCAGTGGAGCGGGAAGAACACGAGAAACTGGCAACTCTCGTTTCCGGCATGAAACTTGACCGGATCGTATTTATGGGTCCCCGGACGTTTAAATATACGGTTCCGGCTTTCCGGGCGCGCCAAACGGAAATCCCATTTGCCAGTTTTCAGACCCCCCGGGAAGTTCTGGATTACCTGAAAAAGTCACTACGCGGCCGGGAAACGGTGCTTTTTAAGGGTGGCCGTTTTCTGGAGGGAGTTATCGGGCACCTGTTAGCGGATCCCGACGACATCAGGAAGCTGTGCCGCCGGGAAGAAGTATGGCAAAGAAGAAGAAAGCAGTGGGGTCTCTAACCCGGGTAGTCATTCTCCATGGCTGGGCATACCGGACTGGCCGGTGGCAGGTGTTTTGCCGGATCCTGACTGACAGCGGATTTGATCCCGTACTTTTACCTTTACCCGGATTGACTGCGCCGACTGATAAAGCCTGGACCGTCCCGGAGTACATGGCATGGCTGGACCGCCGGATTGCTGCAATGCCGGGTACCGTAATCATGGTCGGACATTCCAACGGCGGACGGCTGGCGATGTGGTATACACTCACTCATCCGGACCGGATCGGACACCTGGTTCTGATCGACAGTGCCGGAATCCGCCACAACGACCCGTTATCGGTGCTGAAGCGCGCGGTCTTTAAATTCCTCGCCAAAACCGGCAAACGCCTGACCCGTTCGGAAAAGTTGAAACGGCTGCTTTATATTCTGGCCCGGGAAAAGGATTATTATGATGCTCCCGGGCATACCAAAATAACCATGCGGAACCTGCTATCGGCAGATGCCGGTTTGTCACCCGGACAAATCAGCGTCCCGGCCACCATTATTTGGGGACGGATGGACCGGATTACTCCCCTTGCGGACGGGGAAGCCCTGCATCGGCTGATACCGCATTCTCAGCTCCGGGTCATCAATGATGCCGGTCATGCCCCGCAGTTTACACACCCGCAGGAGGTGGCGGCAATCATCGGGCGCCTATTTTCATGAATATTTTTAACTCACTGGGTTCGAATTACACGCTGACGGAAGCCCTGAAATTTACCCTGGATTTATCCCGCCGGTCCGCCCGGCTTCAGGCCGCGGGTATCCTCAAAAACCGGTACGGCAGAAATCCTGTATTTACTTACAAAGGCCGGGAGGCATTGCGTCTGGCCTTAACTTCAATGAAACTACCGCCCGGATCCGGAGTGGCAATCTGCGGATACACCTGCATTGCCGTCTGGCAGGCGATCACTGCTGCGGGTATGGTGCCGGTGTTTCTCGATATTGATCCCGGAACGCTGCACTTCTCAGCTGTAACCCTGAAGAAGGCGCTGAAAACCAGGCCGGCAATCCGCGCTGTGATAGTTCAGAATACGCTCGGTTTCCCGGCCGACATCGCGCCGATTGCAGATATTTGCCGCCGGAACGGGCTTGCCCTGATAGAGGACCTGGCTCATTCCACTGGAACCTTATATCCAGATGGCCGGAACGCCGGGACTGTCGGTGATGCGGTCTGCTTATCCTTCAGCCAGGACAAACTGATCGACTGCGTATCCGGCGGAGCGGTAATATTCCGGCGTACGGAGAGAAAAGCTACGGAGCGCTTCGGATCCGTCGGCCGGATACAGCAGATGAAGGACTGTCTGTATCCCCTGCTGACCTTTATTATCCGGTCGGCGTATCCCTATGGGGGTAAAGTATTCCATGCACTGGTGAAGAAGTCCGGCCTTTTAACCACACCGATAGGGAGTGAAAAAAGCCTGTCAACCCGGAATTTGCCTGACTGGTATATTCCCCGTCTGGTCCGCGAGCTGACGAATCTGAATGCTGATCTGATACGCCGGCAGTCAATCGCCCGGGTTTATGCCCGGAATCTGCCGGAGGTAATGATACTTCCCGCATTAGTCATCGATATCCCCCGGTCCGCATGTCTCAGGTTTCCGGTTCTGGTAAAAAACCGCGACCGACTGTTAAGGGTTATGAAACGGCAGGGTGTTCACTTGGGCGACATCTGGTACGATGCGCCGGTTGCTCCCCGGAAATTCCTGTCCCGGACTACCTACCGGGGAGAGTGTCCCAACGCTGAAAAAGTAGCGGATATGATGGTCAATCTACCCACCCACCGAGGGGTAAACACTGAAACGGCCAGGGAAATTTGCGAAAGGATTAACCGATGGCACGGATCCGCATAGTACCTGTATCGGACAAAACCGTCTGGGAGTCATTCCTTGCCAAAAGGCCTGAAGCTAACTTCCTGCAGTCCTGGCAGTGGGGTCAGTTTCACCGCAACTTAGGAAAATCCGTCGACAACCTGGGATTTTATGAAGGAAATAAACTCGCGGGGGTTCTGTTAACCGTGGTTGAACCTGCCCGGCGCGGCCGTTACCTGAGCGTCGCCGGAGGACCGATTCTGGATTTTACGGAAAAAAGCCTGGTATCGGCTTTCGCCGATGGTGTCAGGGAAACCGGCAACAGATACGCATGTGCCTTTGTCCGGGTCAGACCTCAGCTGCCGGATGACGCGTTTTTCCGGTCACTGTTTTCCGGACTGGGATTCCTGCCCGCCCAGATGCATCTGGAGGCAGAAACCACCTCCCAGCTCGATCTGTCGCTCCCTGAAGAAACGCTTTTGGCCAATATGCGCAAAACCACCCGCCACGAAATCCGCAAAGCCAAGTCCTTGGGTATTATCGTGAAAGAGTCACAGGACCCGGCCGACATCCGGGCATTTTTCCAACTTCAGACCGAAACCGCCCGGCGCCAGAAATTCGTACCATTCTCCTACCCTTACCTTTACGAGCAGTTCAAAGCATTTGCATCAGACGGTCAGGCTTTTCTATATAGCGCGTACAAAGATTCCAGCCTTCTCGCTCAGGCATTTATTATTTTCTACGGACCGGAGGCCGTCTACCACTATGGAGCCTCAACGGAGGAAGGCCGGCAGTACCCCGGCGCGTACCTGATTCAGTGGGAAGCTATCCGCCGTGCCAGACAGCGCGGCCAGCGGCGCTATAACTTCTGGGGTGTCGTGGCTCCTGATGATACCGGCCACCGGTTTTACGGCGTTTCTGTTTTCAAACGGGGATTCGGCGGAACCGATGTATGCTATCTCCATGCGCAGGATCTGATACTCAGTCCGGCGCGGTATGCGGCCAACTTCGCGGTGGAATATATCCGCAAACGTACCCGCCGCCTCTGACTAATCCTTGGCAGCTATTAGTGATTCCATTTCCCGCTCGATTTCAAGCGCCCGCCGCTCGGTCCTACCGAATACGATATACGCCAGGCAACCGATGGATATGACTCTCTCAGAAGCCAGAATGACACCCTCTCCGGTTTTCCGGTCATACAGGACCGGCTTTATACATTCCAATGCCCGGCTGAATGAAGATATCTTCTTCTTGTTGGGTAACGGGTAGAGGTTATTTGAAAGTACGTATGTCCGGTACATGAAATCCTTCCCGAACAGCGCAACTGCCACGTGATAGACATGCGTTCCGCCGGTTCTACGGACATTGCTTTCAGTCACATATAATTTGCCGCTCCGGCCGGCGACGTAATCGACGTCAAAATAACCCCGGTACCCTGCCCCGGCGAACTGCTCGGCGATGAAAAATCCGGTATCCACCAGTTGCGCTGCCACCCGGTCCGGCATGACACCACTGCTGATTTCGATACCTTTGAATACTCCGCTGTCGGTCACCCGGAGAATGCAGTAATACAGGAAGTCAATCCGGCCGCTTTTATATATCTTGAACTCGACATTCGGATTGCCTCCCGCCACCTGCGGATTGGTCGCAATATAATCCTCAATTACGATGGGAAACCGGTCCCAGTATGCATCCTTTTTCAGCGTTTCGAGAATCTCCTGGGCACACGCATGGTAGGATACCGGCAGGTCTCCCGGACGGAAAATAAGGAGTCCGGCTCCGGAATGCCCCTTGTTGGTTTTGAGCACTACGCCCTGGTTCCGCAGGTACTTTTTCGCGGCAATCCGCGAAGCATCCAGCACATTGACACAGATCAGCCCGTCAGGCATAGCGAAGTCAGGCTCCGCCGCGGAACTTTTCTGCGCCAGCTGCCGGATGCCTGATTTGCTGCCGTAAAAATTCACGGTCCAGGCATCCTCCTCTTCCGGCGACTCCGGTGTAAATATATCAAGTTCCCGGCTCCTCAGTTCCTCGACCAGCCTGAGAAACTGCATTGATGTGACGTACGGAATAACGGTTAACCGCTTCGATGAATTGGCTGCCCTGACGATTGCCTGCATTATCGTTTCATCGCGGAGAATATCTTTGCAGATTTCACCGCTGTGTTGCCGGGGTGTCAGTTCGATAAAATCCGTATTCCCGAACAGCGACAGGTAGTACAACTGAAACTCCCGGCTAACCGGTTTGGGGGATATAAACAGCAGATGGTCTTCGCCGGCAAAAGCAAACAGGTCGCGATCCGACAGCGTCGCGTTTTCCTCGATCTCATAACGCCGGGCATCCGGATCGGACATGGCGGATATAAACGGCCACACGTCCTCGGACATGTTCGAGATATAAATGGTCACCTCGTGTTTTTTACCGCTGCCGGATTCTTCGGTTTGGGAATTCATGTGTGTACAATAACGGAATAAACGCAGGATAAAATAAACGTATGGAAAAAGTAAAGCAGAACTGCGCTAAAGCCTGGCCCGCTGGGAGATCTCAGCTTCGATAAGTTCTCGCGGCCGGCCGTATTTAAGGCGTGATAGCTGGATAATCGCCTCGGCAATCTTGGGATTTCTTTCGGCCATGACTTTCCGCATATCCTTGGTCAGATCAATACTGAACGGCTTGACCGGCTCGTTATGGACGGTAGTTTTGACATAAGCATTGAACCGGTCGATATTGATCAGATCTGCTTCGGTGAATGTGGGCGTAAACTCATGCTGCAGATAATTGGCGTCCTGAACGCCGACCCTGAATGATATCAGCGTTCCGACGTTGCCGAATACGGCGTTTTTCACCTCATCTTCCATCTGGCTGGTAAACTGGTTAGCGACAATCAGATTCAGACGGTATTTACGGGCTTCGGACAGAATCTGGGCAAAGTCGGGCGTTGCGAAATTCTGGAACTCGTCAACGTACAGATAGAAGTCCCGGCGCTTTTCCTCCGCCACGTTGGTGCGGCTCATTGCCGCAATAAGTATCCGGGGCACGAGTATTAATCCGAGAAAATTGCTGTTCTCCTCTCCCACCCTGCCTTTTGCCAGGTTAACCAGAAGGATCTTACCGTCATCCATAACTTTACGGAAATCATAGGCCGACTTTGACTGACCGATGATGTTGCGCATCATTTTATTGGTTACGAACCGGCCGAACTTTGACACGATGTAATCCAGCACCTCGGATTTGTGAAAATCCGCCGTCTGGGCAATCTGGTCCGTCCAGTAACGGCGGATAATCGGGTCCGTAAGTTTAGGCAGCAACTCCTGAACGAATGAGCTGTCCGTCAGGGCCCGGACGACCTCCACGAACGTATTTCCCGGTTCAACCATGACGGTGAGCATCGCGTTTCTAACTGCGTGTTCAAACCGGGGACCGATGATTCCGGTCTTCATCGGGTCATATAGCTTGTACATTAAACCCACGATTGACGTGACTACGAAATGCCGCTGCTCCTCGGTGCTGGCATCCAGCATGTTCAGACCCATCGGCCGTTCGGTATCCGCCGGATCAAAGTAGATCACATCTTCAGCCCGGTCCGGCGGCATGCGTTCCATGATGCCCTGAATCAGGTCGCCGTGCGGATCAATCACGGCCAGGCCGTTTCCGGCCTTGATGTCCTGCATCACCAGCTCTTCCAGAAGCTGTGATTTGCCGGTGCCGGTTTTTCCGATGATATAGAAATGCCGCCGCCGGTCATCCAGTTCGACATAAATATTACGGGATATACCCCGGTATCGGGATACACCGAGGAATAGCCCCTCGTTAGGAATCTGGCTCGGGGCCGGGGCCCGCTTGGCGTTCAGCCAGAAGATGTGAGCTGTTTCCACGGATTTATTGGGAAAGTGATATACGGATGCCAGCTCATCGCTGTTTAATACTCCGAACTGTTTCATCATCGGCAGGTTTACTACCGGAAAATAGCGGTATATGAAATCCTTCATGAACAGGGACTTCAACGGCTGCCTGGTTTTGGTAAAATGGTTGTTGTCGGAAGAAAACTGGGCAAATGACGAAACCAGATTGTCGAGGTTCATTTTCGCCGTTTCCTTCGTGTTTGCCGAAACCACCAGCCGGATGACGGTATTGAATCCCGGTTTCGCCATTTTCTGACTGATTGCATCCAGGGATTTGGGATCGATGTGGAAGCTTGCTTTTTCAGGATTGGCTTCGTGCTTCTTGGTATTGGCAACGTAGTTGCCGCCTCGGCTGCGCCACTTGTCACCGGTCGGTTGTACCAGAACCTGGACGGCCGCTCCTTCCCCATCCTGCATTTTGGCCAGTACCGATGTTATCGATGACAACGGATCAACCGGTAGATCACGGAAAGTCCGGAGCGGCAGGTAATCCGAATACTTCGGCACCATCGATGCGAACGCGACCTTGCCGGTTTCGGAAAAAATATTGTATTCGTCAACCACCTTGATATCCGCACCCGGATAGGTCCCGTGGATCTGCTTTTCCACCATGTCCATGAGCCGTTGCGGCATACTGACATAAAAACGGATGTCTTCTTTTCTGGCGACAATTTCGAAACTCAGGTGTTCTGCCGGTTTGAGGAAAGATCCGAATCCGCCATGGTGCATACTGTGCAGGCTGGCAAACAGTTGTTCCGCCGCATCAATTTTAATTTCATTCTCTCTGGGCACCGATACCAGTAAAAGCAGATGCTCCAGTGATTCGTATTCCCGGTTCCGGTACTTCCAGAGGAGAAATCCGACATAAGCCAGTAATCCCAGTCCGCCCAAAGCCGCCAGCATCATCATCACGCTGATGATAATCATTTCCATCCGGTACAAAAGATCGGTGAAGGCCTCAGGCATATTTATTTTCGGTATTAATCACAGCGACATCCCGTTTCCTTCATTTCTGACCACCGGCAAGCCGCAACTGCTTTAACTTCCTGGTGCACCATTCAGCCAGCCAGCGCCACGAATCAAAAACGCTTTTTTTAAGCCCCTGGGCAATCTGGTCATCCGTCAGCGGTACTGAACTGGGCTGAGGTTTCGGAAGTGTGACATTCGCCCCCTGAGGAGCCACTCCGGCGGATTTCAGAATCTGCGGTATGGGAATTGTTGTCGGCGGTATGCTTACGCCTGACTGTGCAACCTCCTTCGGCAGTTCGATATCCTTTCCCACTTCAGTCAGCGTGGGAGCTTCGATCGGACCCATATGTATTGCACCTTCAGCTTCCTTCTGCATTCCCCCGCCTGTCACTGGCGGGACGGAGAGGGCGGGCGATGATCCCGGCGTCACCGCCGACGGACCGCCGGAACCGTCTGTCTGAGGTATTTGGGGCAGGTCGTTCATAGTGTTCATTGTATCATGAATTACCCGGCCGGACTGATATAAAACACTCAGCCGCCGGCCGCGGTTAATCATCAGTTACCGGTAAATAATTCCGGCATTATGCCGGGAAATACATCCCCCGATACCGGCAGTTGAGCTGGACCGGCAGCCGGTAATAAAACCGTACCTGACGGGTTTTGGTTTGCACCGGACATCCCAAAACCCCCCTCCCGCAGCATGGTCAGATGCCAGATTATCGACAGGATCAACCAGACTCCCGGAGTTTCTCCAAGATCCGCTTCTGCGGCAGCAGTGACGGGGTAAACCTTTCGTTGACCCATATCGGATCCTCCCTGCTGCCCTGTTGAAACCGGATTATCACCGCCGTCCGGTCGCTTAAGTAGCATAGTGACAAACAGACCGAACATGACAGAGAGAAGCTCAGTTTTTACTTCAGTCTGCAGCTGCTGCTCCCCGGCGTCCGTCATCAATAACGATGACGGTCCGGGTTCGGAAATTATCGTCTCGTCCCGGGCAATCCCGGTTGTCGGAAATTCTATGTAAATACCGGAACCGGAATCGCCGTCTCCGACCATACCTTCTGCTGCAATCAGTATTCCCAGCCAGATGAGACTCTCCTTTTCCGGCAGACCGGTCAGCCTGTCGGCTATTTGGTACGCGGGATTATCCCCGCCGGCTAAATACTGATGATCATGATCCGGTTCATGGATCTGCCGGCCGGCTACCGGATCATTACTTTCTCCGTTTTTCTTTTCAAAATATGCAAGAACCAGGTTATTAACAGTTTCCAGCATTACGTCAACCCGGAGGGAACCTGATTCCCGGAGCGCATCGGGATTCTCTGACATATGTATTAGTGTCCGCCCCTCCCCGCCGGAAAATCCGGCAACCGGCTTCGGTTCCGTTTCATCCGTATCTGGCTGAGTTGATTCCGACAGGACGGATCCGACCAATTCCTCCGGAATACCGGCGCTTCCGGTATTTATCTCCATAGCTACGATCAGCAGTTGACCCGCTGTATTTTCAGCCGGGTATAATTCCGGTTCCGTTTGTGCCGGAGACTCCGCTATCCGGATTGCCGGATCCGGTAACTCCGGTCCGAGGATTTCCGCAACCTGGTCATCCGGCCTTCCGCCTGTTTCCGGATTTGGATTACGGATCTCCCCGTTATCCGTCTGTCCGGCTGACATATGTCTGATAATTAAAATCGATACCGGAGATTCGGGTACAAAAGTAGCCAGTTTAACCATTATTGACGTCATCAGCGCATCACCTGCACCGGGTATGATATCTCCTTCGGCGGATACATATTCCGGAAGTCCGGTTCCGTCCGGATTTGGGCGATCTGTGTTACTGATTTCCTTCATTGTTTCCGCCGGTCGCTGCCCGGTATCCGTATCAGGTTTCCCTCCGGCAACCGTCAGGTACGGGAAGACCGTCTCCCAGACGCTGACAAACCGTACCTGCCCTCCGGCATCGGTATTGGCAGCAATACTTATGTCAGGACGGTTATCCCGGATCACCTCCGGCTGCTTGAGAATCTGTTCCGGTTTTGAATCCGCCGGTTCCGATCTGCCCAGGGTCGGAATATGGGAAATACCGTCCGTGTCCCGGATTCCATAAGTATCACTTCTGATATTTTCATTTTCAGGATCTGCGGCTGTTTTCACCGGTTGCGGTTGCTCCTGATCCGCCTTTGTTCCGGCGACAATCCGGGTGGAAATATACCCGGCGGATAATTCCGTGGTTTTCCGGACGGTGTCCGGCTGCGCTTTCGGAAAATCCGCAATCCTGGCAAAAACGAATATTTCCGGCTGGGGATTAACTTCACGGTAACCGGAAAACATGGACCGCATCACCGTCTGCGCTTCCCTGACGGTATGGTGATTGCCGTCGGGAGCTATATTTGTTACCCGGGTCCGGCCTTTCCGGCCGTCCCATGAAAGGGTAAATACATCGCGGATCCGCTCTTCACCCTCACCACTTCGGAAATAAGATATATGGGAGACTTCGGATGTACCGGACTCCGTCCCTCTCACAATCTCACGCTGCACTAAAAGTGCCGTCTGGTGCTCGGCCGGCGAATATGATTCCGGCCGGTACTGTTTCTGCCTTTCGAACAGCTCGTTTAAGGTTCTGCCCGCGGTGGGATAGTAGATTTCTCCGTCATCGTTAACGGTAAATTCCGGACCTTCATATTCGGTTTTGCCTGACAGTTCCCTGGCCCGGTATTTCATATCAGGTTCGTAGTGCCGGTCCCGGAATCTCCGTTTGACCTCCAGGCTCCTATCCCGCCGGGTCAGTTCCGGCACTTGACTGGCGACTTCTTCGGCAATTTCGTTATAGACGATGCTATAAAGCCCCCGGTCCACCGAACATCCGTCATTTGCTCCGGGGCCTCCGCATTCCACGCCACCTCCGCCCCAGAATCTGACTAATCCGCCGGGCTCATGCTGCTCTACTGTGTATCTCCGGAGGCAACAGGTGCGGCATCGGATCATATTTGTTTTTCCAGACCGACATCGATCGGTTTAAACCCCAGCGAACGGTAAAATCCGCTGGCTTTCAGGTTCTTCGCATATACCGATACATAAACCCGTTCGACTCCCTTATTTTTCAGCCATCCGGTAAAGACTGAAACCAGTCCGGTGCCGGCTCCGCGCCGGCGGAACGCGGACAGAACGAGCATATTCTCCAGCTCGCCTACCCGGGACTTACGGTAATCAAACCGGTGTACAGAAGTTCCGATAAGATAACCGACAGGCTTTCCTGCGTAAAACGCCAGGAAGACGGCCTTTGCCGGATCGCTCAGGGCTTTACGGTAGTAGGATTCTCCCCGCTGGTCATCCGGCCATGCCAAATCAAGCATGTCATCGTGTTTCCGCGCATGCGATTCACGGAATAACAGGCGGTTCAGTTCGCGGATGACCGCTAAATCGGAAACTGTTGCTCTCCTGGTTACGATATCCATAAAAAAACCTTCCCTCCCGGGAAGGTCAATCAATTGTCATGAGCCGCGTCAGGCAGACCGTGGATGATGACGAAACTGAATTCCTGCTCGGGATGCGGTACGGGAGAGTTTCCGGCTTGCCTGCCGTAGCCTTGACGAAGGTGGGTTTGCCCACCTTGGAGAAAAACTACGGTAGACTCACGACTGCGGCACAGCGGCTGATTTACACAGCCTTCCTCTGTCCCCGACCGTTTATTTACCTTTCGGATGCATACCTGACCATGCGGTCTCGGTAACACCGGCATTCTTATTTATAAGTCGCGCCAAGACAAAAAGCAAGTCACTTAACCGGTTGAGATATTTGATAATTACCGGATCGACATGTTCTGTTTTGGCAATACCGACAACCTGACGCTCAGCACGCCGCGCAATGCTCCGGGCGATATGCGCATATGATCCGACCAGTGAACCACCGGGGAGAATAAAACTCGACAGATCCGGCAACTCTGCCTGCGCTTCATCGATGCGCTGCTCAAAAACCGTTACCCGGCTGTTTATATGAGAGATGTCCCCTTTCCAGCCCGCCAGTACGCTTCCTGTGGCGAAGAGGTCAGTTTGTATGCCGGTTAAGAGATCCCGGAAGGAAGGATCATGCACATTGACTATCAGTAGCCCGATCCAGCAGTTCAGCTCATCAAGAGTACCGTATGCGTCTACCAGTTCTTCGCATTTGAGAACCCGTTTGCCGCCGAAGAGCCCTGTGGTGCCGTCGTCACCGGTTCGTGTATAGATACTCATAAGTTACTTAAGTCACTTAAGTAACTTAGGTTACTTAAATATTTTTCAGCACTCGCTGTAGCCGCAGCTGTAACACTTCTTGCAGCTCTCCTCAAAAACCAGGCTTCCTTCGCCGCAGCTGGGACAGAGGTCCACCGTTACCATCCGTTTCTGCGATACTGCTGCCTGGAAGGATACCGGATCGGGCTGCTGTTCAAGCCCTTGCGCCAGCGTCAGCTGGATCTGCTCTGCCGGATTCCCGTTGTTTTCTGTTGCATGCCCGTTGGTACCGTTAGGCTTAGCGTTGATACCATTGGCATCGGCACCCGGTTGGCTGACGGAAACGTTTTCCGGTGCCTTGTCGGTCAGACGGTGTTTGGCGAAAAATCCGAAATGCCGGTCGATGACTTTAGCGACGGCATCCGGCAGACTTCTGACCCGGTTTTCACCGAATCCGAGGCTCCGCGCGCCGCCGATACCAATGAGTTCGGCAGCGACCTTATGGGCCCGCTCCATGGGACTGATCGGAGAGGCAATACGGAATACCAGGGATATCATCCGGCCCAGCGCCTCAGCCATGGCAGTAACGTCACTGCCGGCTTTCCCGACGTTGATGAACATTTCCATCGGTTGTCTGCCCCCGTTGGTGTTTATGGTGACATACGCCTGCCCGACCGGTGTCTCCACCTGATATGTCGAACCGTGTACAACCATCGGCCGGGGTTTAATCTCCGGCAATGCCGGTACAGGTTCACTCTTGGCTTCGTCCGGCTTGGAAACCTCTGCTTTCTTTTCGTCAATCCTCGTTAATACCCCCTGCCGTGACCCCTCCCGCATATAGGTTATGCCTTTGCAGCCGAGCTCATAGGCCAGGGTATACAGACGCTTGACGTCTTCCACTGTATGGGTCGAAGGTGCGTTGACGGTTTTAGAAATGGAGGCGTCTACGTACTTCTGGATGGTGGCTTGGACACGGACGTGATCTTCTGGCGTCAGGTCATTTGCCGAAACGAAATAATCCGGCCGGTCACCCTTGCCCGGCTCCCGACCTCGGGTCGATTTGTAATCCTGAAACCAGGCATCGTACAGCGGGTGCCGGAGGATATGTTCACCCAGGCGGTCCCGCCTGATGAATTCGAATTCATATACGGGTTCGATGCCGCTGGAGACACCGGCCAGAAGCGATGTGGATCCGGTTGGAGCCTGTTGCAGAATCACGCTGTTTCTGATGCCCCATTTTTTGATTTTTTTCTTCACCGTTTCCGTCAATTGGCTGACGAAGTAGCTTTCCAGGTGTTTATCGATCTGAATTCTGGGGAAAGCGCCTTTCTCTCTGGCCATTTCGGCAGAAGCTTCATAGGCCGCATCCCTGATTGTGCGGTAAATTCTGTCGATGACCGGCAGACTGTCAGCCGATCCGTACCGCAGCTTCATTTTTATCAGGGCGTCGCCCAGACCCATTGTCCCCAATCCGATCCGCCGTTCCCCGTCCTTCTGGACCTTCCTGATCTCATCAAAAACGTAAAAATCCTCATCCACCACGTCATCCTGAAACCGGACACCGATTTTAGCCACTTCCGCCAGCCGCTGGTAATCCATCTCCCCGGCATCATTTACGAGGGCCGCCAGATTTATGGAACAGAGATTACAGACACCCCAATTGGGAAGCCCTTCCTCACCGCAGGGATTGACGCAGTTTACATATTCGAAATAGGAATTGTTAAACCATTTATTATACCGCTCCATGAAAACTACGCCGGGTTCGGCGCTGCGCCAAGCTGCAGCTGCTATAAGATCCCATAATGCCCGAGCTTTGATAGTCTTAACCACCACTGGCTTCTTTCCGAGCGCGATCCAATTCGGAAGATAACCATCCCACTTCGCGTCATAATCCGGATCATTCTTATCCGGAAACACCAGATCCCAATCCTTATCCTCTTTGACCGCGGTCATGAATGCATCGGATACGCAGACTGACAGATTGGCTCCGTTTATCCGCGACAGGTCTTCTTTCACGGTAATGAATTCCTCCACATCCGGATGCCAGTCCCAAAGCATAAGCATTAACGCACCCCTGCGGGAACCTCCCTGCTGGATAATGTCCTTGGTAGCAACGGAAAATAATTCCGCCCAATTGCACGGACCCGAGGAAAATCCGTTGACCTTAGTGACCCTGGCCCCCCGCGGCCTCAGGCTTGACAGGTTTATCCCGACTCCGCCGCCGCGTGACATGATTTCAACCATCTGGGTCAGGGTTTTAAGGATTCCGCCCCGGGAATCATGAGGACTGGGTATGACGAAACAATTATAAAACGTGACCTTATACCCGGTACCGGCCCCGGAAAGTATCCGGCCTCCAGGAACAAAGGCAAAATCCTGCATCGCACCGTAAAATTTTTCTTCCCAGGTTTTGCGGAGTTTCGCCGGCTCGGCTTTGGCAACTGCCCTGGCAACCCGGCGCCACATTTCTTCCGGAGCCTGTTCCACGGGCGCTCCCTGCTCGTCCTTCAGGGCATAGCGGTCAAGGAAAACAGTTTTACTGATACCTGTCAGTTCCATAATGGTATTTTAGAGAAGCTTTTTAAGCTCCTTCTCAAAATCCTCGATATCGACAAACCTGCGGAACACGCTGGCGAACCGGATATAGGCTATCTTGTCAAGTTTTTTCAGCCGCTTAGCAACCAGTTCTCCGATCTTTTTGCTTGGTATCTCAGTCGTATTCCCGCTGATAAGTTCCCGCTCAACTTCTGTGACTACACGGTCGACATCGTCCGCTTTAATCTTAGTTTTTCCGCTCGCCCGCCAGATTCCGCGGATCAGTTTTTCTCTGTCGAACGATTCACGCCGGCCGTCCTTCTTCACTACCGTCAGCGGAATGCTTTCGATCCGCTCGTAAGTCGTGAACCGCTTGCCGCATTTCGGACAGCTGCGCCGCCTCCGCGTGACTGTCAAATCCTCACTATCACGGGTCTCCATGACCTCGGAATCGCGGTTACTGCAGTACGGACACTTCATGCTTCCCCCATCCTCTTAATGTGAACACAAACCACCGCCTGCTCAGCATTCAGGGTAGTACCACCTGAGGTTATGAAAAATTCCGGTTTAGTATGCCGTGTAATGTGAAAACAAAAGCACTACAGGTGGGGCCAATACTCATCCTATGACACTACCTGTCCTGCGGTCAACTAGGCAACAATGTATCAAATCCATGCAATTTTTTCCGGCAGCCTCAATGTCTTTTCGTTGAGGAGAATCTTCGGGGATTAAATGTATCAATTCCGGTCGGGAAAAAACACCAGAAAACGTCCGATAGCTTGTCTGTACTTAAAGTGCTCACTTCTTCCCGGTCGGATTGCCGGGTCGGTCATAGACTCTACGTTTAATCACGCGGCAACTCAGTCAGTTTAACCTCCAATTCACCGGCTTCCGTAAAGTATGATCTCCATGCAGGCGAATTTGCCTGCGCCCGCAATAATCCGGATAGAATTTCCAGATGCTTGGCAACTGACCGGACTAACCGGTCAATCAGGTAAGGAGGTGCCGGCTGCCCGGCGCTTCTTTGACTGACCAGCCATAAATATGCCTTGTTCCGGTGTGAAGCTGCCGCCGCGGCCGCCCTCTCAGCATACTGCCACTTACCCAGATCGGCCATCTCCATTGCCATAACCAGATTCTTATCCGACTGGAGTATATGAAATTCTACCCGTTTATCCGGGTCGCTGACAGCATGTTCCAGAATAAAGTCGCGCAGCTGTTTGAGAAAATACAGCGGATGATCCGGAAGGATGCCGGGGTAAGGCAACGGATAGCCGGCAAGGTCGGAAGCTGCAGTTCCGGTAGACCCTGATCCCAACGAAGGGGTTAAGGTCATTTGGCCGGTAATAGCCGGTAACCCCTGAGCGGAAACATCATAAGAAGCATTCATCAAAAATACGGTTACCGCACTGACGACAACGGTGATTAGTAGGCAGCGAAGGGCCATCGCTCGCATCATCGATCTTTAAGTATAGCGCAACCGCGCCATTTTCGCGAATTTCGGTTGTGTCACCCCGGCTGAACGGAACACTTCCCTTTCCAGTTCCTTGACTAGCGGGTATGTTTTCCGGAGAACCGCCCGACTCTTCGTATCAAGCGGCTCAGCCCTCCAGAGGGCAAACCGTTTATCTACGGAAATAAAGTCGTGCTTGACCATCTTGTCTGCCAGAAACAGTAACCGCTCATCACGGGTCCGCGGCCTGATAGCCGGATCAAGAATAGCATGGAGTGGATGCCGACGCACCAATTCCGCCACCTCCGGCATGCCTTCTTCGTTCAGAATGCGCACCCCGGTATCGGGATGTGCTTCACCGGGCAAACCCGGAACCGCCTTGTCTATATCGTGAAGCAGTGCAGCTGCGGACAGTAATGCGTCGTTACCGCCCTCTCCGGTATTTTTATAAATCAGTTCGGAAAGCAGCATAACAGCAGAGTTTACCAGTGTCACATGACGGCGTTTCATGTCGGGCAACCGGTATTTTTCCCAAAGATTGCGGACCTGATCGGTATCCGGAATCATAATTCATCCTCCGTCAGGAACCGGTACAGCCGGGGATCCGCCAGTGATCCGACCCATAAATCCGCACCCTCAGCCATAAATTTCCTACCGTCATTTTCACCGGCCACACCGACGGCGACGGTCCTGGCTCCGATAACTTTACCGCAACGGACATCGTGTACCGTGTCGCCGACTACCGTCACCTGCCGGGGAAGCAGGATTAAATTCAGCTGCCGCCGGGCAGCTGACGGCACCTGCCTGGCAATACTTTCGCGGTCACGGGCATTATCGGAAAAACATCCGAAACTGAAATATCCGTTAATGCCTGCCAGTTGCAGTTTCCATTCACCTACCGCTTTCAGGTTGCCTGA
>Ga0154812_104_pt9 | contig 50454 bp, 38 predicted proteins | sample Rifle2008BG16ft_FD_105820 | JGI IMG/M metagenome (GOLD analysis project Ga0154812, IMG submission 105820) | Candidatus Gottesmanbacteria bacterium RBG_16_52_11 | reverse complement strand
TCACAGTACGGCCAACCCTGTTTGTTGCCGACGACATAATTATGACTGTAAATGATGATATGGTTAAGCGCTTCGTACGATGCCGTAACCGTGCTTTCTACCGGGGTATTGCGGTCCAGCCAGGCATAAGCCTCAAGCTGTGCCCGGGTCGGAAATACAAACTGGTTGAAATTACTGTAGTCCGTATGCCTATACAAGCTGGTTTTAAATCCCTGGTAAAGGGTGGGTAACGTCAGCGCTGAAAGGATAATCAGACCCGCCGGCAGAATCCGTTTACCCAGCCGGACAGCAGCATCCGCAAGCAGCACATATGTCCCGTATGCCATGGGAATGAAGTAAAGTGATTGGATATAGCGCACCCGTTCAGTCCGCAGATACCGGTAGAAATGGAAAAAGAATAAGAGCTGAACTACGAGCCAGACAAGCAGGAAAATATCCGCTTCCTTTCTCCCCCGCCGGAGCACACGGATGATAAGTCCCGGCAGTCCCAGCCACAGCATCGGTCCGAAAGAAATGATATCTCCCCGGATGGTCCCTGAGGACAGGACTTCATTGCGGACATATTCCTCAAATGACAGGATCCAGGTATAAGGATATTGGTGTGTCGACCAGTACGACAGCGATAATCCCAACCCGAGTCCGAGCAGTGCCGGGATATAAGGAGTCAGCACCCGCTTATTTTTAAGCCACGTAATAATTCCCATGATCCCGGTAACTGCCGCCAGCAGAGTTGCAAATGACGGATGCACCGTTCCCAGTACTACGGACAGGACGCATACGGCAATGACGGTCCGGCGGTTTCTGCTGCGTCCCGAAAGAAGCATGGTAATTACCAGGAAAAGGAAAGCGCCGAAGAGATAGTGCGGGCGGCTGGCAAATCTGAGGGCGGTATTTTCGGTAAAACCGAATGTCGCAAAGGTCCGGTATGTCAGCTGGCCGTTGACAATGCTGAACCATCCGGCTGCCGCCGACAGAGATGCCATGAAACTGACGGCAATTGCCTTTCTCCTGCTACCCGTGACTGATCGTATAAACAGATACATAGCCAGCCAGAAAGCCAGACCGAGGACTGTCCGGGCGGCGTGGTAGGCAACCGGAGCAGTCAGATTCAAAAGTGATCCGATTTTCCCCGTCACGATATAAAGAAGCTGGGCCGTAGTGGCCGGTTGGGGTTTGGGCAGTGACCGGACACTGAAGGTGATGGCTCCGTACATCCCTTCCTTGACGTAGGAAACGTATCCGATGTAATCATCGGTGAATCCCTCATGCCAGGTATATCCCCTTCCCTCAGGTTTGGCGAAGTATGGGGCTACGGTTGAGTACATGCCGACTGTTACGAAAAAAACCGCAAGAAATACCGCGGGCAGATGATGTTTCAAAGACCTGACGCGTTGGATGAATATATGGATGAACATACAGTGTATAAAGTTAAAAAGACAAAATCAGAGCTCAAATCCCTTTCGGACTGATTTTTCCGTAAATACCTATTCCGCTTCCCTCCCAAACCGGCCTGAAACCCGCCTTTTGCGCCCGGTTCCGGTTCAGATCGCTGAAAACCAGAATCATCGCTGCTCCGCTTTGCCGTACCGCTTCCTGAGCCCTCACCTCATCACTGCCGGAATAAAAGGAATTAAGCAGGGCGATTTTTTCGGACGGATTAAATGTGAAAGTCGGATGCCCTGCTACCGACCGGCAGGAAGAAAATGCCGGTATCAGCGGTGATACCGTATCCGGTGCCATGACAATTCCACAATCGGGAGTTCCTGACAGCTCCGTCAGGGCTCCGAACACATTCTGCGGCACCAGTACCTGGGTGTTGCTGAGATTCTTCTTTGCATATGCCATCTGGCGGGAGACACTCGCGGCAAACGCCGGCATCCCCCAAATGACTACCGCAATCGTTAAAACGGTACCGGCCAGCGTTGTTGATAATTTTAATTTCATTGTTTTCCTGAAGTACACGGCTACTGCGGAAAGGATCGGAACCGATAGTATTGCCGCCGGAATGTACCCGGCTCCCTGGAGATACCTGCCGTTTGAAAGCGGTAAAAGTCTGTTCAGAATCTCAAGTCCCAGCAGCGGAAAAAGAAACCATCCGGTCACCATATTCCATATCAGGGACTTCCGTTTTAGAGCTATGATTATCCCCGGCAGAGCTAGTAATCCGGGCAGCCCCAGTGTCAGGAGGTATGATCCGGCAGTAACCGGATACGTTATGTATTGTTCCCAATCCCGGAAAGCAGTCCAGGGAAACGTGCTGTTCTGGACTTTCCACAGTGCCAGGGTTACTCCGGCAAGTCCCGCCGCCACAGCCGATCCCCCGGCCAGCAGTTTTAGTACGGGTACAGTCCTCTGCACCAGGCTGATCGCTATGGCCAAACCCAACGATACGGTAGCCAGCGGGATAATTGCCGGATTGATCCACGCTCCGGCCATAAATATTACCGCTGCCAGGACAATGCCCCTTATGAATGCAGGCGGTTTAAGTGAGGTACCCGTGAATAACCTGACGAACAGTATCAACCCCCCTAAATAGAGACAGTTGGCTGCCAGATGGTGAGGCAGCCAGGTTATCCGGAGTATCGGATCAAATCCGGTCCAGAACTCTCCGGCCTGGACTATCTTCCCTTCCGATAAGTACCACAGCGGGACTCCAAGTACTACCAGAATCATGACCGCTACCGCCTGTTGCTTATCCAATTTAAGCAATCGGAGTAACCTGAGCGACATATACAGCAGACCCCATCCGAACGCTACCCTGGCCACCGTGTATATGACCGGTAAACTCAGTCCGCTGATTCGTGATACCATCCCCAGAACCGGGAAAAACGTATTCACCGGTTGGGGCGGAAAGTTCTCCCCGGTAAACCTGGTGGTTACGCTTAATTTGCCATCCCATCCCTGACGCATCAGGGACAGGTACCAGTAGTAATCGGCTTCGTAGTTATGCACCAGCGGATATGTAAATCCGGCGGGAGTCCTGATAATATATACAAAAGTCTGAATCAGACTGGCTGCTGCAACTGCCAATAATAGCCATTTAGCCATAGAATCCTGCTGTTTTTCATCCTCCAGTGTACGCATATCCCCAAGTTTGTAAAGGGACACCGGATGGATCAGGTTTTCGGGGGATCTTACCGGAAAACCGTAATCATCAGTGCCGTCAGGCCGCTTCCTGCGGTGTCGGTTGCGGGACGCCCCGAAATTTCATAGCATGGACGGGAATATGCAGAGATTCAGACCGGAACTGCCGGTGCTGGTATCATTGGCTTTGGTTGCCCTCATGCGGCTGCATGTCTCCTTCGTGCGGTATTTCGATTCGGATGAGTTCGCCCACCTGCACTGGGCCTGGTTGATTGCCCATGGGAAGCTTCCGTACCGGGATTTCTTTTACTATATTACCCCGTTCTTCCAGTGGTCCATGGTGCCCTTTTTCTGGCTCCCGCCCGATGGAGCGGTGCTGATACTGATTCGGATCTGGCAGTTCGCAGTCCTCGGCGCTTCCGCGTTCCTCCTGTACCGGATCACCCGGCAGGTGACCCGGTCGCACTTCACCGGACTTTTATCAGCGGCCATATTTGCCGCTTTCCCCATGAATTTCGACAAGACCGTCGATATCCGGCCGGACATGCTGATGATGCTTCTCTATCTGGTAGCGGTTTTCCTGATTCTTGAATCCGGGAAAAACCGGCGGGCGCTGGTGTTATCCGGCATCAGCTTATCAACCGGCATCCTGCTCCTGCCGAAAATCGTTTTTGCCGTTCCGGCTATTTTTCTGTTGGGTATTATGTCGCATCCGAAAGGAATTCTGAAGCGCCTGGGTTACGTGCTCGCCGGTGCTCTTGTGCCGGTAGTTATTTTTGCCGGATACCTCTCCGCCACCAACCTGACGGGTGCTGCCTTTACTGCGGTTCTGCGGGATAGTGTTGCCGTCAACGCCGGTAAGCAGGCTTTTTCGCCGTGGAAAGCACTCTCACCCTGGCCTCTGGTGTATGTTCATGCCGGCGGACCCAGCTTCCCCTGGTACGTCAACAGCGGGCTCTGGACACTCGCCGCCGCCGGATTATTCGGACTTTTCCGGAAACACCGGCGCTTCGCCAATTTCCTGGGACTTTACTATCTCGGGGGTGTCATTTTCCTTTTCGGATTCCCGGCTCCATACCTTCAGTACTTCCTGCCGCTGTCGCTGTTTGCATCAATGCTGGCGGCTTCGGCAATAGCGGACCTTTTAAATCTGGTCCGGAACCGGTTAAGTCCGGCGCTGTCACTGGCATTACTTCTGACGCTGTTAACCGTTCTGACCGCATCCTTCCGGATCCAGTATCAGGAAAGGGTCGCGTCCGGCAATACCAATGACGAGCAGATGGGCGTGATCGAAGCCGTACTTTCAGTCTCCCGCCCGGACGAAACTTTCTACGACATGGTAGGCTCTTACGTATTCCGTCCGGACGGGTATATCATCTGCTGTCATCCTTACGCCGAATTCGTACACCTTCTCTCAACTAAACCGGTTTCCTTGCGGGAGTCCCTGATAGCCAGTCAGACCAGATTCGTCATCCTCGACCGCACCGGCGTATCACTCTGGAAGCCATTGCCCGATGACCTCAGGTTTCTCAAAACCCATTACCTGCCGTCCCGGATCTGGAAACTCTATACCCCCGGATCATGGTTTGCCTGCAGCGCCGGCACCTGCCACTGGTATGATATGGAAAAACAGCTGGTATCCCCGGTACCCGCAACATCATTCGACATCGTAATTGCGGAATCCTATACCATTGCCGTCAGTCCGCCGGAAGCAGATCTTACGGTTAACGGCAGGCCGGTATCAGCCGGACCCGTTAGACTTGAAGCTGGGATTTATGCCTTTTCCGCCGACAACTCAGTACAGAACTTTACGGTCCAAATGGCACGGTAAACCAGATGAATGACGAAGTACGAATGAAAAATTACGAATATAAACTGAGCTCAACCTAATATTCGAATTCATAATTCATTATTCATTTTAGTAAATCGTAATTCGTAAATCATAAATCATCGCTATAACTTGACATCCTAATCATCGGTTGTTAGTCTAAAGGCCTATGAGCGATGAGGGCGGTTCACCGGAAGGTGCGGAAATTATCGGCAGTGAAAATTACGTCCGGATCGGTGTCATCGCCCTGGCTGCGGTTGTAGTGCTGACCGTCATCACGGTTGGCGCCTATTCCTACGCTAAAAAGCGCTCCGGAACTACGGTGCTGCCCGGTGGCACCACTTATCTGGGTCCCTCCGAAGCTCCGCAGCAGCCCCCGCCGGCTCAGGCTCCGCAGAAATTCACTGTCTCGGAGTCGACCGCCTGGAAGAATTATTCCGGATCCGTTTTTCCGTTTACGTTTTCCTACCCCGAAACACTCGAAATCGTCGCTTTCCCGAAGGATCCTTCGGAATCGCTGGGCTATGCCTGGGCAGGTAATCCGCCGCAGAACAATATCATCTTCCGGGTAAACAATCTGAATACTACCGAACCCGAAATGGCCGCCTACATCAGCAAACCGAAGCGTGAATACGTGTCCAACTGGTGGAAGCAGTATTCCGGAGGGCTCAAGGGTGTTAAATCGGTTGAAGAATTTACCAATTCCAAAGGTATGAGGGGTTATAAAGCCAAATTCATCAACACCGCCGATCAGACTCCGAACGATGATGTATTTTTTGAAATTCCGGGGCGCCCTGACCTTATGGTCCGCTTCGGCAACGGCTGGCTCGACAGTGCCGTTTTTGACCGGATAGTAGACACGTTCTCATGGACAGGAGCCGCTGCGGCGCCCACCTCTCCGCCGGTTCAGAACACACCGGCACAACAGTAAAGCTTCCACTCTTTGTTCTTCTTGCACTCAAATCCGGATTGTATATAATTGTGTTCTTCGGATACGAGTATAAGGCTATTTAAGAGCAGAAAGGATCTGAACCCGTGTTTTTTACATTACCCGATCTCAGTTCTCTGAACGAAGACGCCCCGCAGGTCTATTGGCGCCAAGCTGAAGGAACGATCGACCTGACCGGTGTTGTGATACAGGTACCGGTAATATCCGATCCGCATTACCAGCTGACGGATCTGCAGTACCTGGAGCTTGGCCGTCAGGCAGGATGCCTTGGCCGTCAGGCAGAACGGATTGTCTGGGCCGGAGCATTCCGCCGCAAGCGGCAGTTCTGGACCGAACACACGGTTTTCATGCTGGAACTGGCCCGTCATGAGGAATCCTCCGAATGGACGGCTTTCACGCCGCCCGGACGGATCGGATACCCGATGCCGGTAATTCTCAGCCCTGAAGGAAAAGCCGTTCCCAGTATCCGGTTCCCGGAAAAATCCGCGGTCAGGTTTTACCTGGTTGACTGTTTCTGGAGCAGGTATGTATGGTCCGGCATACAGCCTACGGTTGTCGTCCAGTTCATTAACGGAGTCTGCCTGGCAGGCGGCCTGGAGAAACTTCTCTATGCCGTCCGATTCAGGCGGAGCCGGAGAATGTAGACATATCCGAAAGCTGCGGGGTCTTTTCCGACCCTTATGTGAGGCCCCGCAGCATTTTTTCCGGCGCCGGACCGTTGTCTTTTCGCCTGATATTTGTTTAAATGATGCTCATGGACGAGACCCAAGCAGTCCTGCCCCCGCTTGAAAGGCTCATCGGGTTTATTGAAAAAAACACTGCCGCATTTTTAATCGGCACCTTTTTCGTCGGACTTATCGTCCGGCTGGTACTCCTTCCCAATCCCGGCTTCGAAGCTGACGTTTCCTTCTGGAAATCCTGGGGGCTCGCCCAGTTCGACCACGGCATAGTCTGGAGCATCAAGAATACCAACAATAATTATCCGACGGCGTTTGCCTATGTGCTGGGAATGATGACCCGGGTCTACAGTATCTTTGCCGATCCGCACAATTTCTATGAATACTGGAATAACGCCAACATCATCTTCCTGACCATCAGCAAGCTGCCGGCCGTACTGTCGGATTTTGCCATTTTCGGCATCATTCTCTGGGTAGGCAAATCAGCCCAGCGGAAGGACTCAAAATCCGGATTCCCTCCCCTTCCCTTCGGTTTTTATGCCCTGATTGCAGCGGCCTACCTGTTAAATCCGATTACCATCATTGACGGCGCCTGGTGGGGTCAGGTGGACAGCGTCGGCGTTCTGGTTTACCTGGTAGCCCTGATCGTCATGCTGAAACGGATGCCGTTTCTGGCCGGATTCATATTTATGGCATCCATGATGACTAAACTGCAGAATATGATTTACGGACCGGTATTTTTCGTCCTTCTCTGGCAGCTGATGGGATTCCGGGGTTTGGTCAGGGCAGTCGCGGGCACTATTACCGCATTCGTCGGCCTGAATATCGAATTTTTCCTGGCCCGGGAAATGCGCCTGGTATTTGAGTCACTGACGGTCAATTACGATTACTTTCCGTTTATGTCCCTGAACGCCTTCAACCTGTGGTGGATAGTGGCAAAGGCGGCCGGCATGAAGACGCTGGACAAGTTTTCGACTGTCGGCATCGTCAATGCCAAAACTGTCGGCCTCATGCTGTTTTCCTCCGGCTACCTGCTGGCAGTCCTGGTCATGGTCAAGGATACGCTGGTCCGGATGTTTAAAAACAACGTTAAGGTCAGTTCTCTCTCGGATACCCGGACGCATCTTTACCGGTTCTTTACCGCCATCATCATCGTGGCTGCCTCATTTTTCCTGTTCCAGACCGAATCCCATGACAGGTACGCATTTCCTCTGGTTCTTTATATCCCCCTGTGGATTTCCTTTTTCCTGTATGCTGCAACGACAAGTAAAGAACGGGAGCGGATTCTGTCGACTGATTTATTCACCCGCTCGGTCCTGTTTTATATCGTTTTTTCGCTGATTTACTTCTATAACCTCCATACCGCGCTGGTGTTTAACTACCCCTTAAACGGGCTGCCGTTTCTGAAAGATCTGATTTCCCCGCCCTGGACTATCGGCGCATCCTATCTCCAATTGGCCCTTTTTGCCGCATTTTTGTATGCCGCGTTCCGTCACCTGCCCAAGGCGATTCTTTTGATTCCGGTTGTCTTCGTTGCCGCCATGCTTGCCAAACCGAATTTCATACTGCTGACGAAGAAGCCGGTATTAATTACCGAGCTTACGCCCATCATCAGCCAGCAGGAGTACGGCAAACGCCAGACCAATATGTCGGTCAACTCATTTAACGGAATTAATGCCTGGAATCCGCTGTCAGTTCAGTATTCCTTTTATAAACACGGTATCGGTACCCATGCCAGAAGCTATCACCAGTTCCATGTCAATGGGATGTTCACAAAATTCACCACCGACTACGGTATCGATACGGAAGCCGGAAGCAAAGGTACGGCTACCTTCGAAATATATGGTGACGATAAAGCACTCTTTATATCCGATCCGATCGGCAGGTATGATTACCCGCGGCATGTCGAGGTAGACATTACCGGGGTTAAATTTCTGGGCCTGGTTACCAACGACGCCAAAGACGGAATTAACGATGACCATACCGATTGGCTGAATGCGAAATTATGGCCGTAACAACAAATATTTATGATGTAAGATTTAAGATTTAAGAAGAAGATTGATCCTGATTGTCTAAATCGTAAATCCTGAATCATAAATCGCGAATCTTAATACTAAATATGAAACTCGGATTCATAAAAAAACTTGACTTCCTGCTAGCCCTGGGGCTACTGATTTATGCCGTATGGTTCAACCTGAACCTTTACCGGCTGGAACCGACGGTTCAGGTCGATCCCAACGACAATAATTTCCAGTTTGCCCTCGTGGACCGCTCCAACCAGATATGGGATTACGCTTCCCGCAAGTGCTCCGGGCGGATTGACTTCCCGGTCTGCCACTTCTCTTACATGGCCGACCACTGGGTCAGTAACTGGGCCCAGGGGTATAATCTGCCTTTCTATTACAGCCATATACCCCAGATTGCCATAGTCGCCTCTTTCCGGGCGCTTTCAGCTTTGGGACTGCTCGGCGGCATGACACTGTTCACCTTTTATCACTGGGTGATCTACCTTCTCCTGTGCCTGTTTCCGATACCGGTATTTCTGGCAATCCGGATAGTCGGACTGCCCTGGCTTTATGCCGGCGCGGCAGCACTTCTTGCTACCCACATATCCACCGACGGACTGTACGGTCTGGATCCGCCGTCGTTTCTGTGGCGCGGCTGGGGACTCTCCAGCCAGCTCTTCGCGATGATCTTCCTGCCGCTGGCGCTGGCTTACGCCTTCAGGTATCTGTCGGAGGTTTCGGGCTCCTTCGTCGGAAATCTGACCTATGAATTATCCCGCCAGGTCAGGACAATCCTACCGTTCCTACAGCCTAAACCAACAGCCGCAGGCGGTGCCGGGAAGAACGGTAACGGTCCCGGAGCGTCAGCTGGAACTATTGATGGTACGTCAGTCAGAACACATTTCTGGCTGGCGGTGGTTTTCCTTTCCGCCACCATCATGGGGCATCTGGGTATCGGCGTCATGGCTATGCTCTCAGCGGCGGTGTTTGCCGTAACTCCGGCCACAGTCCGGTTTTTGCGGCAGAACCATTTCCGGGAAATTCTGGATACTGCCACGGTCAGCCTGATCAGGATTGCCCTCCTCGGCGGCACTGTTATCTTTTTCCTGTCCTACTGGATCATTCCGACATTTCTCGGAAACGATTACCATAATATTTCCTTCTGGGATCCGATCTGGAAATTCAATTCATACGGCTGGAAGGAAACGCTGATACGGCTTTTCGACGGTAATCTCTTTGACTTCGGCCGCTTTCCCATTCTGACTGTGCTGGCCTTAATCGGAGCATTTGTGCCGGTATTCCTGTTAACCCGGTCGAACGGTCAGAAACCATCGGAGCCCGAAGAAGGCCAGCACGCGGCAGACGCCGGAACCGAAACCATAGCATCAGCCGGACCGCTGTTTTCATTTTCGGTCCTGTTTCTTTTCTGGCTCCTCATGTATTTCGGCCGCAGTACCTGGGGCGGACTGATTGACATGATTCCCAGTATGAGCGAATTTCACATGTCACGTTTTCTGGTCGGACTCCATGCCGCCGGGATATTTCTGTTCCCCATTGCCCTGTATGCCCTGTCACAAATCCTGTCCGATACCCTGAAATTCTTTCTTTACCCGACATCCCGCGCAAGGAAGGCTGCCACACCGATATGGCTGACTGCGGTTTCCCTGGGAGCCATCCTCGTATTTCTGGTGCCTCCCGTGTACCGCCAGACAATCAAATATAACGAACTGAACGACAAACTGATTGTCCAGGCCAACGAAAATTACGCGAAGCAGGCACCGGAAATCAACACATTTTTCGCAACCTTCAGGAATCTGCCGCCGGGAAGGGTATTCGCCGGTCGCGGCGGCGGTTGGGGCAAGGATTTCAATATCGCCGAAACGGAAATGTTCATGTACATCTCCACATTCGGAATCCCGACGGCTTTATGGTTGCCGGAAACCTGGTCTCCCAACTCCGACACTGAACAGTATTTTTCCGAAGACCAGGCCAAGGACTATGATCTTTATAACCTGCGCTTTGTCCTGGCACCCCCAACGGTTAAGCCGCAACCTTTCTGGACCCTAATGCAGCGTACTCCCGCCTGGATCCTCTATAGTGCCCCGTCAAGCGGATACTTCACGGTCGGCAGACGCAGTATGACGGTGGTGTCTGACAAAACTTCGCTGGCTAATATAATCAGGCTGTGGATTCAGTCGGAAATTCCCAAAGCCGGTCTTTATCCGGAAATCCAGTTTGGAGATGAGGATAAACCGCAACTCTGGCCGGTTCCTCTGATCCGGATGAAAGATGAAGTGACGTATCTGACTAGTCAGGGTAAACGTCAGAATATCTGGGAATTCAATCCCCTTTATCCCGGAGACGGACCGAAAGCCGTGCTTTCCGGCCAGGAGAGTGTCGACACTGACATGCAGTTTAGGACCCGGGTCGATGTCTCTGAAGGCTGCAGCGAATGTCTGGTAGTTCTCAAGCAGACTTATCATCCGAACTGGCGGGCGACGGTTGACGGCAAGGTCGTCAAACCCATTACCGTTTTCCCGTTTCATATCGGGGTTCCGATAGCTGATCCGGGTTCGCACGATGTAGTGGTCTGGTATCAACCGATGCCGCTTAAGACCCTGCTGTTTACCGTCTCGGGCATCGTGGCATTATCGCTTATCGCCTATCCCCTGATTGTCAGGATTAAATCCCGCCGGGCTAAACGCCGATAACTACAGACTGTCCGCCCTGTCAGGCGTGAAGTCCGAACGTATCCCTTAAGAGTTTCCGCTCCGGACCGGTCAGATCTTCAGCAGCCAGATCATAGAGATCCTGACGGGCATCTTCCGGGGTACCGGCGAAATGGGCGATTGTCACTTCTATCGGACTGGCGCCCCGGGTGATTGCCGCATCGGATAAAGCTTTCAGCCGGCCCCCTTTCCAGAGTTCGTCTCCGGCAACATAGTTCACAGGGTTATCCGGTAGCGGGATTGTCCGGGCGATTTCCGAAAGGAATACGCCGGCATCAGCACTGATCAGCACTCCGCGGCTGGCCCATCCGGGATACGAGTCGCTCAGGCGGTGCGGCTGGGACGCATACCATGCATCAAGTCCGGCACGTTCTTCCTCTGACGGCTCAACAGTTTCGAATTTACTCGGCATAGTCTCACCTCCTTTAGAAACAGTTTACGATCCGCCAGCCGGCGGAGAGCATTACTGTTTCTTAAGCCCTCCGTATCCCGATCAAATCGGGAGAAGGAGGGCAAACATTGTTAACACTAATGACCCGCGGGCGGCATAGGATTTATGCATCTTACCTGAACGACATCATGTATCTCAGCTTGTCCGATTCACCGCCGGCCAGATCCCTGATAATGATTGTCCGCAATCCGTCCTCTCCGGCTTTTTCATAAACATCCTGATAACTCATCGGGTCACTTACATCTATCCCGCATTCTTCACACAGCCTTTCATAGCGGACCTGTGCTGTCTGAAACATGATGTCCAGTTCCTGGTGTATGAAATCTTCAACCGGTCCCCTGATGGTTGCCCCGTATGCATCAAGCTGTCCCTGCACCTGATGGCTGGCTGCCTCCAGCTCCCGCTGCGTTTCCGCATCGGTATACCCGGCTTTCCGGTAGGCAAACAGTCCGGTCAGTACCGTGACACAGTTGTCAGTCAGCGGTCCCACAACCTCCTTATATGTCTTCATTTCGCTGAACGATTCTCTAATTTCCGGTTTAATCACGCTCATCACCCCCTTTCCCCACCAAAAAACCGGCCATTCTTGGCCGGTTGTAATTTCCCACACCGCTTAAACTATGTGGGACAAGGCGTTGTCAGAACAATACAATTATACTATAAGTAGGCAAACAGCACTTATTATTTTTCAGCCTTATGCATGAGCCGTCAAACCGGTTGATACTTTTTTATTCTACGGAAATGCGATCAGGTTGACTGTGGGGATTAGGCGCAAACACTGAATCCGATCCGACTGGTATAGCCCCGGAGTTTTGATTCGGATCATTTGCTATAACCACTTCGCCGTTCGGCAGCGCTGACTCAAGCGCCTGGACCAGCTCAGGATGCGTATAGTCCGGTGTATAAACCCGCTGTACTCTGTTAAATGACAGGAATTCGTTTCTCATTCTGGCTCCGACCGACGGCCAAGTAGCATTTGTCCTGTAGGTATCTCTGGTCAGGTCGGCAACCATAAACTCCATAACAACCGGAGTTGTGAGAGCTGCCTGAATCAGGTCTGCCCATTCGGGACCGACTGCTTCTTCAATCCCTTTCCAGGCGGCAATCCGCTGCTTTTCATAGCTAATTTCCTGCAAACCGTTCTGCGCCCGGTTTCCGGCGGCTCTGCCGGTGTGTCCGGTTTCAAGTTCCCGTGTTTCCTGCCGTATCCGGAATCTGCCGTATTCAGGATCCCATCCGCCATGATCAGCAAGTTTATTTTGTATCTTCTCGACAGCCGCCAGATATGCTTCGCCGTCAGAACTATTATGGCTTTGGAGGGCAACCCACAAGGCCCCACCGGTTTTGGGAACATTGGCATTATTAGCGTACGCCGGCCTGGTGAAGATATACCGGTCAATTCCCCTTCGTACCGCTTCATTAAACGACATGATGCCGCGTGCCCGATTGCCGTATCCTCCTCCCCGGATAGCATCAAGTATTTCCGGCAGAAGAAAAGTATATAAGGTGGTACCGTGGTAACAAACGACCCGGTTTTCCTGCCGCGCTTCCTGGCATGCTTCGTACACCTGCGGAGGACAACCGGCAACCTGCTTTGCTTCAGGTCCCAACCCGCTGCCGGCCTCAAACCAAGGCCCTATTCCATCTCTATCCGATTCTCCTAATGGCATACTATTTTTTTACTTATCCCGGACAGTGTCGAATGTATTGAGCGATCGCTCAGACTGTCGGATTGCTGCTGCATTCAAATACTATCGGGTATTAAAAGATAAACTGCCCGTATCAGACTGCTGAAACAGGCAATAGATTACCAGAATCTGCTGATTGTACTAAATTCAGGGGTAGTGGTCAAATACTATAAGATATATACTACGCACGGATCTGATGACAGATATCTGCGACAATTATTATTATAGGTATTATTATGACCATTTTGGTATCTGAAAAGTATCAGAAAATTCTCCTTCCCCTCCCCTTCTCTACCTCTTGACAAGTGATTCAAACCACAGCAAACTGGTTATATGGCCAAAAAGAAAGCACGAAAAGTGCGCCACCACAAACCGGCGAAAGCCGGAAGGACCATCAAGTCCGGAAGGACCGCGGAGGACGCATACGTCATGGTCCAGGGCTGGATGTTCGTCGTTGCCTTCGCCCTGATGCTCGGGGTCGGAGCCATCGTCGGCACGTTCGTCAACCGGGCACTCAGTGAGTCGCCTACGGTCGCCGGTGCCTCGATCTCCCGCTGAAGAAGCCGGTTGGTTTACGAGAGCTGACTGACGGGCTTCTTTTTAGTGTCTGACGGATTATCCCGAATTGCTGACCGCTGTCAAACCGGCTCTGGCGGCAGCCGGCAGGACACGTGTACAATTTCTTCATGCGTAATAATCCGGTCACCGGACCTCTGGTATTCCTTATCGCCTACGTGTGGTTGAGGACTTTCTCAGGTGCCATCCTGCCGACCCATTACCTTGCTCAGGGGATAACCCTGTCGGATATGATGGGTGGTTTGACCTTCTACTTCGCCGGACAGATCGCCCTCCTCACTGTTTTCACCCGCCTGCGGTCCCGGAGTTCTTATCTTCTGGCTACGCTCGTCTCGATGCTGTCCCTGATGCTTATCATCCGGATTACTTCGTCATGGCAGTTTTACCTGGCTTCGGTTCTTGCCGGCACGACAGCCTACTTCTTTTTCCTACCGTTCAACGTCGGGTATTTTTCGGCCGGTACCCCGGAAAAGACCGGCCGCAATTCTGCGATGATGTTCACCTCCAATACTATTATCTCCGTGCTGGCGCCGCTTTTAGCCGGCGCTCTGGCCAGCGTCTCGATGAATTATATCTGGGCATTTTCCCTGGTATTTCTGCTGCCGGTACTATTTCTCATTCCCCGGCAGCGGGATTTTGTGCTGGACTATTCCGTCCGTGAAAGTCTGGCGTCAATCCGGTCCATCCGGACCCTCCTGTTTCTTGAGGGTATCTGGGAAACTCTGGTATTCGGGATTATTCCCTTCTATACCCTCTACTTTATCCGGTCACCGGCCGGCTACGGTACATACCTGGCTTTCCTGTCGCTGGTCGGGGCTGTCGCTACCATGACCCTGGGGTCCGTGACCGACCGGATGCGTAAGCGCGCCGTTTTTCTCTATCCTATTACCATGGCCCTCTCGGCACTGACGTTTCTGTTTGCCGCCGGCGGCGGAGATGTATCATCCTGGCTTATTCTGACGGCGTCAGTTCAGTTCCTGTTACCGGTTTTCTGGACCCTGACTACGGCTATGGTAGTGGACAGCGGCGTAGAACTGACCAAAGCCATACCCGGACGGGAACTGATCCTGACATTGGGACGGGTAATCGGTTTGGGAGCCGCCTGGGCCAGTTTTGTCTGGGAAGGAAAACCGTTTTTCATATATTTCCTTTTAGGACTGGCCATGCTCCTGTTTCCCGTTATTCTCTTCGGCAATAAAAAATACCGCAGGTACGTGTACGTGTAGGGGGAAACAACGTCCGGTTCTAACGCGTTGGCTTGCAATGTGTCCCGAGCTTGCCGAAGGGATTTACGTTGGCTTGCAACGTGTCCCGAGCTTGCCGAAGGGATTTACGTTGTGGACCTACCGAGAATCGAACTCGGAACTCAGCCATGCGAAGACTGCGGTATACCGTTTACCTATAGGCCCCCGAATTAACCACGTGTCCCGTATGTGGGATTTGACGCGGTGGACCGGAAGAGATTCGAACTCTCAGCCTCCTCGATGCCATCGAGGCGCGCTACCGTTGCGCCACCGGCCCATCTGATTCATTTAAACGTAGTTGATTATAAATCAAATCCGCTAAACACTCCAATTCCAGCTGAACCTTTGTGTCAAAATAATCTATCCGTAGAACCCCCATATAGTTATGCTTCTTCGTTGGTTTTCCAATTGTGCGATTATCGATTAATGGTTTATAAAATAGGTGTTCTGGTATACCGGTTGACTTAATCCAAAATCTTTTCAGCTCCACCGGGTCCTGGTCAGCCCGGCACTGTACTGTGGCCCGCATTTTATTTATATCGAATGGAAAGCATTGTCGTAACAGACGGATAAAAATCACAATAATTCTTGGATCTGAATTCCCCAAGCTAAAACTTTTGCGCGTTTTCGGATTATATTTCGAAGCTTCGCCCAGGCAAAGCATGGATAAGGCAATTTTCCCAATATCTACAGAATGAGTTAATTTAGCAGTTGGAGCATACTGTTGTACTAAATCCCGGAAGAATTTTTCCCGTTTGATCCGGTTTGTTTCTACTGCAATTAGTCTGCCTTTGGATAAACCCGCACTGCTTAACTTCTGAATACGTTCAATATATTCATCTGGTAACCGAACATTCCGACAAATATAGCTTAAAGAACTCTTTGGAATACGAATCCTCACTGCCTTTTGGATTTCACCATACGAATTCCCTTTAATTCTTAAATACCTAATACGCTCTATTAAATAGTCGGCGTATCTGGGCATATTAATACTGTACTAAAGAACTACCCCATGTGCAATATATGATAGACTATGAGTCTTAATGAATAATAAATGCATTACGGGAGACAAATTATTTTAAATAACCTAAAGGATTTATAGCGCTACCGCCTTTGCGGACTTCGAAATGGAGATGAGTGCCGGTTGACCTTCCGGTCGATCCCATTTTACCGATCATCTGGCCCCGCTTCACGCCGTCACCCGGATCGACGTAAATTTCCGACATATGCCCGTAGAGCGTCTGGAATCCGTTGCCGTGATCGATAATGACATGGAATCCGTAACCGTACCGCAGGTACTGCACCACGACGACCGTACCGGAATCTGCCGCTACGACCGGCGGAGCGCTGTTGTTGGCGATATCGACGGCCATATGGTACCAGATCGGATACTGGGATACGGATCCGTTGGTCGGCCACTGGAACTGGCCTGTCCCCCCGGTCGTGACCGGCGGCCTGGCCTGGGCTACCGGTGAGGGCACGTCGGCGATCGTTCCGTCCGGTACGACAAGTGTCTGTCCGGCGCTTAAGGCAAAGGTATCCAGGTCGGTAAAGTCGTTAAACGGAAAGTTGACGATCTTCTGGGCATCGGTCTTGTATTTCTTGGCGATCGAATAAACCGTCTCCCCTTCCCGGACTTTGTGGATGATTCCGGTGACCGGCGGGATTTTCAGTTCCTGACCGACTTTCAGTGCGTCCCGGTTGATATCGTTCGCCCATTTGACTGAGTCGACGGATATCCCGAATTTTTCGGCAACTCCCGAGAGCGTATCCCCCTGTTGCACGGCATATGTAATCACCTGATCGCGGGGTTTTTCGGAAATCTGTGTCTGGATGCCGTACTCGGAAAAATCGAGAGACGTCAGAACCGCCGAAGGCGGAGTAAACTCGCTGGCGGCATTCGGCTGGGAACTGGTCAGAAGCGGCGCACTCATGACGCCGACGACGAATATGATGCCGAGGGAAAAATGGAGGAACGGCCGCTGGTAACTGCCCCGTCTGGCCATGAGGAAATCAACCAGCAGGGATTTTTGGCTCTCAAATGCCACTCCGAACCGCCGGAGCTTTTTTTCTGCATACAGGTACCACCCCCTGCTCCAGAGCCGGATATCATCAAATACTGTCGCAAGCCATTTCCTCATCGTAGCAAGTAGAAAGGGTAACAGAGCCTCCGGTCATTTGCAAACTTCCGGGGCAGCACGGACAGCTATCCTTTGGCAAGCGATTCGAGGAATTCGGCGTTCGACTTGGTTTTCGAAAGCCGGTCGATCATCATCATGGTCCGTTCTTCGGCTGATAGAAGAGACAGCATGTGCCGCAATGTCGTTACCCTCTTCATCGGTTCCTCTCCCAATAAAAGCTCGTCATGCCTGGTGCCGGACTTTTCCACGTCGATAGCGGGGAAAATCCGCCGCTCCTGAAGGGACCTCGACAGGTGCAGCTCCATGTTTCCGGTACCCTTAAACTCCTCATAAATCAGGTCATCCATCCGGCTTCCGGTATCAATCAGGGCTGTCCCGATGACGGTCAGTGAACCGCCGGTGGTATAACGTTCTTCCTGCTTGGTTGTCTGCGCCGATCCGGATGTGCCGGCAGCAACCGGCTCCACGCAGCGGGCTGCTCCCAGAAACCGTTTGGCCGGGTACAGAGCAGCCGGATCAAATCCTCCGGATAGCGTGCGGCCGGACGGATTAACCACCAGATTATAAGCCCTGGCCAGCCTGGTAATCGAATCCAGAAGTATAACGACGTCTTTCCCTATCTCCACCAACCGCTTCGCACGGTCCAGCGCCACTTCCGCAATCCTGGTCTGATCAGCCGGCGATTCGTCGAAATTGCTGGCCAGAACTTCCCCCTTGACGTTACGGGTGATATCGGTTACCTCTTCCGGACGTTCTCCGATCAGTGCCGCCATCAGGTGCACGTTGGGATAATTGGCGGATATACCGGATGCCAGTTCTTTGAGAATCGTTGTTTTGCCGGCTTTGGGCGGACTGACCACCAATCCCCGCTGACCGAAGCCGATCGGTGCGACCAGGTCGACGATCCGGGTAGACAAAGGTAAGCTTTCCGTCTCCAGGACAATCTGTTTGTTGGGATAAACCGGCACCAGGTCCTCGAATTTCGGCCGGACGGACATGCTTTCGGCTTCCTGCTGGTTAATCTTTTCGACTTTGAGAAGTCCCCAGTACCGCTCGTTGTCTTTCGGCTGCCTGGCCTGACCTTCAACCATGTCACCGTTTCTCAGGAGAAACCTCCGGATCTGTGATTGGGAAATGTATACGTCACGCTCACTCGGAGTGAATTTCGGCCGCAGAAATCCGTGTCCTTCCGGAATGATGTCCAGAATTCCCCGGACAGTCTCGGTCGGGACATTGATATCCTGGGTAAATCCGTTTCCGTTTTCCCTACCGGGGCGGTCCCCGAAATCCCTGCGCGGCATCCGGTGATACCTGCCCATCCGGAACGGTACCGGCGTCATTCCGGGTGCTGCCGGGCGCCGGGGCTCCTGGACGGGCTGCTTCTGAACCGGGGCAACGGGTTCCGGGACTGCCGCGGGTGTTACCGGGCCACCGACGATATCCTCCACACTTACGGAAGACTCAGTCTGCTTAGGTTCGGCTGCTGCAGGCTCACTTCCCCCCTGGTCGGAAACTGGTTTCTTTTTGGCTGCTGTTTTTTTTGTTGAGGCGCGATAGGCCATAGTTTACTCCTTTACAGGACTACCAACCGGCACGGTACACGGCTTAATTTCGTACGGGTTTACGATGGATTGCACATGGGTCAAATGTAATGCAATTCTCCGGGAAAATCCTTAGGTTATGCTTTCAAAAAGAGGGTTCTGTCGCTCTTAAGGCGTATTAAACCACGAAACAGTCTGATTGTCAATCTGCGGCGCAGGCGGGATTTTACGGAATCTGATAAACGGCTGTCTGTCCCTGGCTGAATACCTGCCGGCCGATGCGCCTGAATTTATCCTCGTTCAGTCTTTCGAATTTCTGCCGTTCCAGGGTGCCGACGAAAACGTAGGTGATATTATACCGCGCGATCACGTCAGCCGTCTTGGCTGGACTGTCATCTTCGTAAAGCACCCTGACATCCTCCCGGCGCGGCGCAACGATATCATACGAACCCCGCCACAACCATTCATGCACCGGCCAACCGATTACGGTCGGCACTCCGGTAAATGCGCTCACCCGGGCGTAATCGGTATAACTGTCGCCGTCTGCCTCGGCAACTACAGGGAGTGTCCGGCTGCATAGCTGACGCGGAATGGTCCTGGCATCGGAGAAGATGTAACAGTCCGGATTAACGGTTGCCCGCCGCATATCATCCTCCGCATGTGCTTCCAGCCAGGCGATACCTGCCGCATCATCCGGGTATTCCTCCCGCAGCCACCGGAAGCCGTTCAGACTCCGCCAGGTCTTCAGGCTGTCGAAGTATGACCGGACACTGAATAACGGATAAATGGACACCAGAAACAGCTGCGGAATCAGGAGGCACGCAAAAATCACCCGTCCGATCTTCTTCCCGGAAGACCTGGCTATACCTTTGTTGAAAATAACCGTGCTGATGGCATATGAGCTAATCAGCGAAAACATGATGAAGGCCTGGTAACCCAGTTTGAACATGGTGTTGCTGCGGAAATGAGCCGGATAAATATCCTTGAAATAAAAAAACTCCGGGAAAATGATCAGGCCCAGGCAGTACAGGAAAATCAGCGCCAACAGTTTATCCATGACATTTCCGTGCGTCTGCCGGCCGGCCGGACTGCGGTTTCTGCCGAACCAGCCGGGAATCAGTTGTTTCAGTGCGGGAAGGAAAAGCGAGACGGCGCAGAATATGAAAAACCCCCACAAAAGCCACATCATCCAGACCGGAGATTTCTGGCACTTATCAACGGTTTCGAACAGGAACGGACCGATTTTCCGGTTGGCCAGTATGGCCGGCGGGCAGTTGACAGCCAGTCCGGATACGAAAGACGAGAAATTATTCAGAAACGGCCAGACAGCCGGTATGGCAACCAGTGCCGGCGCGATTGTGGCGCCGATTTGTTTCAGCCGGAATTTACCGTTACCGGGGATAAACAGGGCGCCTGTCACAAAAAGTCCGAAATATATCAGTCCGTCCAGCGCATTGGTCATGAACAGGACGGCAACCAGTATTCCGTAGACAAACGGCCGTTCCCAGCTCACTCCGTCCTCCCTGCCGCCGTAATCCCTGACGGCAAACATCTGGATGATGAAGGCAATTGCCAAAAGGACAAACGGCAGTGATAGTACGTGGCCGTGAATATCGGAAACCACGAATGAATAACTGGGAAATTCGTGGATGGTGAAAGGAATGAACCTGGTGGCGTTGGCATACCAGTACCGGTCAAGGCCCTCGGTCAGGCGCTCCGGAAATTCCGCCGGGGTCCATAATAATTCCCAGAACGGTTTAACGTCCTCTCCGGTATACCCTTTCGTGAATGCATACAGGGTCTGCATGTTCCCGGCCAGCGTTACCAGAAGCGCTGCCAGTACTCCGGTCAGAAGAACCGGAAGCCGGTGTTTATGTTCATCTGCCTGACCTCGGACCGCGAATCCGGTACGGGCTATCATTATGGCTATGGCATACGACATGGTGAGAGTGAAGGCAAACAGCGCTGCCAGCATCAGATTGAAAGTTACCTCCAGCGGCACGCCGGAAACTTTCGTGAGAAGTGCCATGACATAGTGGCCGAAATAGTAGTAATTAATGGTTCCCCCGGCCCACCATAGGTCGGGCGGCGGCAGGAACGTGCTGTTTAAAATCGTGCGGGCGAAACCGAAATCCATGAATTTCTCGAGCCCGTGGATGCTGGGTTCATGGCCCTTGACCAGGGCCCAGGTGAGAAACGCCAGGAAAAAGAACATTTCTTCCCGCATGATTGCCGCTGCAGTTACTGCAACCGGCACAGACGGCTTATGCCCCTTCAGACTACCGCGGCTGCGGCCGGCCGCTACCCCCACGGCAAATACCGCTGCCGCTGCAATCACGACACTGACAGTAGTAAACGGCATGATCCGGAAATGCGCACCCGTCCACACGATGAAGGAGATAGTTACCAGCCCGACTGCCTTGGCCAGAAGGTAACCCCGGGTCTGCCAGGCCGGAAACAGGCGGCGGGTCAGCGGATAAGCGGCTGCGCCGACGGCAAACAGGACACCCCAGAATCTGACGATAGCGGCGATGTCCGGTCCCATATGGTTAGCATTATAGCCGGGGTATCCCCGGTGCTACAATGTTTCTGATAATTGATTGCGGCAAATCACATGAAACGGTTGACACGTCTATTGCCTGCCGGCCTGGTAAGTCTTACTGCCTTAATGGTAGCAGCCGACATTGCCGTCATCGGAAGCCCGGCATACGGCACGGTCGGCGTACTAGCCTGGGTATGTGCTTGGCTGGTTTTCGCAGTATCGTCAGGCATGTTACTGATCCGTTTGACTTGTGATGCCGGGCGCGGGAAAGCAGTTCTTTCCGCGGTTGCCGTACTTATCTCACTGGCAACAATACTGTACCTGAGTACCCGGGCGCAGTTTATGAGTTTCGAATCGACGCATGAGATCGCCTGCGCCGTATCACTGCTTAAAGGCAAAGGGAACGCATACGCCGGCACCTGCCTCTATGGTTACCCGGCCAAGCAGTACTTTATCCCGGCACTGCCTACCCTGCTGTTCGGACGCAGCGTTTTTTCCCTCCAGGCGGGTAACGCGGTCTACTTCCTGATCGGCCTGCCGGTATTTGCCTACGGCCTGTACCGGTGGCTCGCGGATCATCCGGCCCGCGATATCCTGACCGCATCGGCCGTTCTGACTCCCTGGTTATTTCCGGTATTGGGGTGGGTGGTATTCAATTTCGAACAGGCAGCATATCCTTCCGCGCTGGCACTCCTGGGAGCAGGACTGGTTCTCCGGTCGGAGACAACAAAAAATATAATTTATCCGGCACTCATCGGCATGCTGGCGTACACACTGGCCTTCATGTACACGCCCGGACTGGCTTTATGCGGACTTCTGACCGTGTACCTGTTAACTGATGCTTTCCGCCGGGGAATCCGGGGGCAACCTTCGGCTTTGGTTCCGATGGCGTTTATTGTACTTTTTTTGGCCGGATTACTGCTCAGCCTGAGATATCGGACTGATATCCGCATTGCCGGCGACGGTGAACCGCTTTTACCGGCAATTCAGACGGTACTTGTCACCTCCGGTAACGTTTTAAACCATTTTCTGATCACTCCGTACGGTGTTCCCTGGACTGTTGGATTCTTCGGATGGATATTTCTGGGCATCCTGGTTTATTCCCTTGTCGGCGGCAACGGCTGGATGGGGGCTGTCTGCGCGGTCTGGATCTGGGGAACGCTTATGGCCGGGATGATGATGCAGGGGTATGCCGGCGGAGCGGCTGTCGATTATATGCTGAAGCGGTCGACCGTCTCGATACCGTTTTTCGTCCTGCTTTTTACGGCGGCTGTCCGTCATCTGCCGGTCAAGCGGCACATTTTGGCTGCGTTGCTGATTCCCCTTATTGTTTCAGGTATTATCCGTCAGTACCGGTTATATATGGATCAGAAGACAACCGGCCAGTCCGAACTGGCAATGGCGGTCCGTGACCTGTCCCCCCGGCTTCTGCGCATCCTGCCTCAGAAATTCGTACTGACGGCTGATATTACCCAACTGGTGAAAACCGACAATTTCGGAGATGCTGCGGTATATTATTGGGACGGTTATGCGTCGGGTTTTACGGCAGAAACAGCTGCTGCCATGGACTGTGATTATTCCGGCTCAGTAGTCCTGATGACAACGGATAATCCGTGTTTCGGGAAAATTGCATCTGATAATAATTACCCCCGCTGGCAGATTGAAGGCCCGTTTCCGCTGGACACCGCATCCGGACATAAATCCGTTGTCGTAGTTTGGTCCGAGGATCTGGGCAGCGTTGCCGGAGCAGCCACTGATTAATCCGGCTGCGTCCCCTCACCGTGCTACAATTGAGAAATGTTGACAGCACTCCCACGCCGTCAGATCGGAACATTACTGCTGTTTACCGGATTTCTGGTCTTTTCCTTCTGGCTGATGCTGCATACCCTCGGATACGATCCGGAGACGCACACCATCCGCATCGCATCAACGCTCTGGAGTGATTTCGGTGCCCACCTGCCGCTGGTCCGGTCGTTCTCCATAGGCAGCAACTGGTGGCGGATTACCCATTGGCAGGCTCCCCAGTCCCCGCTGTTTCCGGGAGAAAAAATCCGGTACCATTTCCTTTTCTACATGATCGCGGGAGTTCTGGAACGTGCCGGATTACGGTTCGACTGGGCCGTCAATATACCCAGTGCCCTGGGACTGTCCGGGCTTCTGGTGTTCCTGTTTCTTCTGATCCGGCGGTTGTTTGCCAGTACCGGTGTAGCTTTGCTGACCGTACTTTTTTTCCTTTTCAACGGATCGCTGGCTTTCCTGAAATTCTTCCGGGCTCATCCTCTGTCGCCGGCAACGCCGCTGGAAATCCTCTCGGCTGACCGGTTTCCGGCTTTCGGGCCCTGGGACGGAGGCCCTGTCAGTGCTTTCTGGAACTTCAATATTTACACGAACCAGCGGCATCTGGCTTTGTCTTTTGCGGTATGCCTGGCGGTGATTTATATTCTGTTAATCCATGATCCGAAACAGCCCCTGAGAATCCGGTTTCTCTCCGGTCTCGGTGTCGGAGTCCTGGCCGGATCGCTGTTTTTCCTTAATCAGGCGGCACTTCTGATCGCGGTAACTTACCTGTTTTTCCTGTTTTTCCTGCATCCGCCGGCGCGTTTCCCGGTGCTTTCCGCTTTCGTCGTCCTGGTACCCGCCTTTCTGGTGTACCGCAACATCACCGCCGATCCGGCGGCAATCGGCATCGATCCGGGGTACCTGATCGAAAAGCCGTTAACTGCGGGGAAATTCCTGTGGTACTGGTGGCACAACCTGGGCTTCCATCTGATTCTGATGCCGGCCGGATTCCTGCTGGCGTCCCGCCGGCTGAAATTGCTGGCGCTGCCGCTTCTGTTGCTGTTTGCACTGCCTAATGTTTTCAGGCTATCACCGGATATGATCAACAACCACAAGCTGTTCAATTTCGTCGTGATCATGGGTTCGGCTTATTCCGCCCTGGCCCTGTACCGGCTTTGGCGGCTGGGCCGGGGTTTCGGCAGATTACTGCCCAAAACTCTCACCGTAATCCTGATCTTCCTGGTTACGGTTTCGGGAATCATCGACATTTCCGTTATAGCCAACGACCGGATCGGCGGCCTGTACGACTATCCCGTGGTTCCGGAAGCCGTATACTTTCTCAATCACAGCGCTCCTGACGACCTGGTTCTTAACAGCAACTGGTTCTACCATCCGGCCTCACTGGTCGGACGGGATATTTACTCCGGATACGCTTACTTCACCTGGTCCTACGGCTATGACAAGGATGCCCGGGAGGAAATAATGAACGCCATCTATAATGCGCCCGACGGGAATACTGCCTGCCGTATACTAAGCGGGCAATCCATTGACCTGGTAGAACTCAGCGACAAGCCTGAAGGATTTATCAAGGTTAACTGGTCGCTCTGGAAAGGCAGCTTCCGCCCGTCTTACCGCAATTCAGATACCGGCGTCAGTATTTACCGGGTCAGCGATATCTGTCCCGGGCTCTGAAATATGGATAAAACACCGCACGGGAAAATATGGACGTTTTGGCTGCGCATATCCGTTCCGGCCCAGCTGATTACGGTCCTGATTCTGGCCGCAGTCTTCCGGTTCTCCGGGATCAACTGGGATGCCGGCGCACACCTGCACCCGGATGAGCGCTTTCTGACCATGGTGGCCACTTCCATGAAATGGCCGGCATCGGTACCGGAATACTTCGATACCGCCCGGTCCCGTCTGAATCCGCATAATATCGGCAGCGGATTCTATGTTTACGGGACTTTACCGGTCATAATGGTGAAAGCCGTAGCAGAGCTTCTTAAATCCGGAGACTACATGAACCTGACGCTCACCGGCCGGGCGATGTCGGCGGTCTGTGATCTGGTGGTCCTGCTTCTGGTATACCGGCTGGCAAAACTCATGTCCGGTTTACCGCAGGCTGGCATTATGGCCGCATTTGTTTATGCCACTATGGCCCTGCCGATCCAGATATCGCATTTTTTCACCGTCGATCCTTACCTGACGCTGTTTGCGGTACTCGGACTGACACTTATCGTTTCCCGCCGGGAAAATCCGTCGGCGGTGGCATTCGGTCTGGCTGTAGCCAGTAAAATTTCCGCCGCGCTGGTTTTACCGGCCGTAGCGGTTTCTTTCCTGATCAGGTTTATCCGGCACCGGAACGTAGTCAGGTCTGTCCTCTCCGTTCTCGGGTTTACACTGCTGCTGGCGGTGACCGTACGGATTGCCTATCCGTATCTTTTTTCCTCCGGTTCATTGACCCTGAATCCGAAAGTACTGAAAAACTGGCAGGAATTGAAATCTTTCGATACGCCGGGTGCGATGTTTCCGCCTGCCCTACAATGGGATGGCACGATCCCGATCATTTACCCGCTTATGAATCTGGTTTTTGTCGGACTGGGGCTGCCACATGCGCTCCTTTCAATCTGGGCCGGCATTTTCCTGATCCGTAATCTCAGCCGGATCAGAAAATCAGTATTCGTGGTCATTTCGGCAGCGCTGGTTACCGTTTTTATCTATCACGGTGTACAGACTGCAAAAGCAATCCGGTACTTCTATGTCCTGTATCCTCTGATCGCGGTTATCTCCGGTGTTGCGCTCTCTGTTTTTTCCGGTCGGATCCGCCGCGGCGCATCCGTTACGGCACTGGTTATGGCAGCGCTCATTGTCTGGCCGGTGGCGGTTACCGGCATCTATCTGAAACCCCACACCCGGATAGCAGCTTCCCGCTGGATTTATGCCGCGGCTCCCAAAGGATCCGTCATAGCCGGCGAACACTGGGATGACTACCTGCCGATTTCCCTGACCGGTAAATTAAAGGAGGATTACAGAATCCGGGAATTGCCGGTATTCGGTCCGGACAACGTGGAGAAATGGAAATCCGTCGCCACAGTTCTTGCTGAAGCTGATTTCGTTACCCTGTCAAGCAACCGTGCCTACGGTTCCCTGACCCGCCTGCCGGTCAGATTTCCCCAAAGCCGGACGTATTATGAAAAACTGATCAACGGAAGTCTCGGGTATGAAATCGCTGCCCAGTTCACATCCCGTCCCAATCTGGCATTGCCGGCAGCGTCAGTCTGCATCCGGTTGCCGTTTGGTACGTACGGGGAAATTGTCAGTCGTTTCGATGACTGCCCGCAATCGGGCGTTTCCTTCGTCGACGACTATATGGATGAAACCTGGACTGTCTATGATCATCCGAAGGTGATAATTCTTCATAACCAGGAGCGGCTGACCGGACAGGAAATCTTCGGCCGGATCACCGGAAATATCTGAACCGGTTCACGGATCTAGCGGTCGATACCCCGGATGCCCGGCGGGACCAAAAGCGAATAAAATACCTTTTGCCCGTACCTATCGGTATGAAGTTGACCAGCGGCACCGGGGAAACAGTAGGTGAACCGGCCTATTTTCAGCTTATCGCCGGGATCCAGAATAATCAGGGCGCCGTTTGCCGTGTCGATTTCCCGGCAGGTAAGCTGGTATTGGTCCAGAATAATGTTTTCCCTACCGGTTTTATTTTTCAGAACATAATAAACGCCGTGCACTTCCGGCTGCCCCCATTCCCCCCAACAACAGCCCGGCATGTAAACAGGCATCTCCGGCTGCAGCGTATCGATATTGTCGGCAATGATCCTGCCATAAGGTGAGTTGCGGTTCGGAAGACTTTTAGGATATTGGGAAAAGTATTTATTGAGGTTAAAAACCGCAGCTGTAATCACGATAATCCCGATTACGATCTGAGAATGGTATTTTCCGGTTCTTTTCCTTACCCATTCCCCTGCAGCCAGAATACCGATGCCTGCAGTGATGACAACGAACGGCAGCATACCGTAAGTCCGCGTGATGCTGGGTACTTCTCCGTCAGGAAGCGCCGGCGACATGGACGGTACCGGGATTAATAACAGCGGAATGATCAGAAACGGCACCAATTTCCTCTGGTTTCGGCTTATCAGAAGTATCAGTATTCCGGTAAAAAAAAGCACCCCGCTGACCGGATCCAGGTGCGGTGATCCCGGCACATTTGTCCGGAAAATTATGTCCCCCGTGAAAAGGAAACTGCCCCATGTTTTTGCTGCATTTGCAGCCAGTTTAGCAGCAACAACGTTGGAATCCTGCGATAGCGCCGGAAATAGTTTTGCGCCGAGGTAACCCTGTTTATCCAGAAACTGCGCCGGCTGTGACAGAACAATTCTGGTAAAACCGGTAATCAGGGGTATCAGACAAAGTGCGATGACTGTCAGTTCCTTTGCCGTCCGGATGTTAATCAGAGTTCTCAGGCGGAGTATTACAAAGGCGGCAAGGTAAGTCAGCGGATAGAAATAAGCTCCGGGATAAGTGAAAAGCCCCAACCCCGACAGTAAGGCTCCGGTTCCGAGCCAGATGACCCGGCCGCTGCGGTGGTACCTGAGAAGGCAAAGCATCATGCCGGCAGACAGGACCGGAGTGGCCATTACCGGCGTACTTCCCAGCCGGGCCCACGCCAGGTACCAGCTGGATACAGAAAGGAGAATTCCGGATACCACCGCCAGCCTTCTGCCGCCTAATTCCCGGGCGTATGCGTATGTCAATGTCAGTCCGACAGCGCCGGCAGAGACCGTCGCGACTTTATATGTCATATAGGAAACGCCAAGAAATTTTACGAAAACGGCCGCGAAATAAGGATACAAGGGGCCTGATCCCAGTAGGAATCCGAGCGGGAATGAACCCTTCAGGATTTCGCTGACCTGGCTTTGAAGGGCGGTGATATCACCGTACCATTCGCCCGGTATTTCACTGAGTTTATAAAGTGCCGCAATCAGATAGATGCCAATCACGGCAGACAGCTGAAGAAAGGATTTTTTCATGACGGAAGCTGCTTTTTTGTCCGGGGCTTTCTGACTTTACATACCAGATTAACGAAACGGCTTGGTTCGCTTAGCATTTCCGTAGTGTCATTGAAGCAGTCCGCTATCCGCAGTACCGCCCGGGCTATCCGCGCCGGTGCTGTCGGCGGGCTCTGAATGCTGAACCGGTCGAAACCGGATCCGACCATACCGCGCTCTACCAGATTTTTTCCGATCCCGTATAGCAGGAAATGACTGAACGGGAAACAGAACCGGGTGGAGTACCAGATTTTGTCGACCGAAAAACCCGCCGCTGACAGAAGCGCCGTCAGATCATGACTGCGGTAGAGCCGGACATGATCGGCCCAGATCCCGGCCAGCCACCAGATGCGGGACGGTATATGCTGCCCGGTAAATGCTTCAAGGCAGAAATTCAGCGGATCCCAGAGGAACGGATAATGGGCTGACGGAACTGTAATAAGGGCTATGCCGCCGGGTTTCAGAACCCGCAGCATTTCCGAAACCAGTCGGGTGTCCGATGCAACATGCTCTAGCACCTCGGAGCAGATGATCCGGTCAAATGAATCCGACGTAAAGGGCAACCTCATGCCGTCAGCATGACGGACCTGAGCATTGCCGAGTTTCAGGTGCCGGATGGCATTTCCGGCAATTTCCAGGTATTTCCTGACGGTGTCAATCCCGGTAATCCGGGCCTGCGGCCAGGCAGACGCGGCAGCGACGACATAAAATCCCCTACCGCAGCCGATATCCAGAATTTTATCTCCTCCAGCTACCTCAAGATTATTCAGGACCAGAGCTGCCCGCCTGGCAAAAGCCGGATCAATCTCCCGGCTCAAGAAGCGATCGGTATTCGCGGAGAGTCCGCTCATAAGAAAATTCCCCGGTAACTTTCTTCCAGTTCCGAGTATACACGCTTTTATGCGTCAGGACCCTGATGATTGCCCCGGCCAGCGCCGCCGGATCGGCAGCGTCGACTGTCTCCCCCATTCCGGTTTGACGGACCGGACTTCTGGCCCCCGGTATATCGGCAACCACGGCCGGAACCCCGGAGAGCATTCCCTCAACCAGTACTGACGGGAAGCAGTCGCTCCGGGACGGAACCACCAGCACATCCAGTGTTCGGTAAAAACCGCGCATTCCCGCCTCATCCAGTCTGCCTGACATGGTCATCCGGTTACCAAGTCCGGCAATATCCTGCTCAAATCTTTCAAAAAATTGTTCGTATGACATTTTCGTCTCTCCGGCGTAGACGAAGCGGGTATCCGGCAGCTTTTCCCAGACCAGGGGTGCTGCCCGGATCAACCTGTCAAATCCCTTTTCCTCAACGAATCTTCCGGCAAATCCGACGGTATATGCCTTGCGTCTCACCGGTTTTTGATTTCGGGGTGCTGATACATAATCAGGTGGAAACAGGGGCGGAATGATCCGCAGTTTAGTTCCGGCTTTCGATAGCACTGCAGAATTTTCACTATAGTCTTTCGACTGGCCGACGATAGCCCGGGAAGCAAACATCCCGATCAGCGTACTTACAGTATAAGTTGACTCAAGTATCCGGTTAATCACGCCGGCTGGTAGCCTGAGATCGCCGTTATGCACCAGATACACCGGTTTTCCGAATCCTCTGGCAATTATTGCCGCCAGCGCCACCTCCGCAAACGGCAGGAATATGATCACCCTGTCGCAGTTTAACAACTCCCTGACGAATACCGGAAACATTGCCGGAGAAATCAGTGTCCGGGAAAAACGGAATAGCACCGGGCTTCGCAGAATCCGTACTCCGCGGATCATTTCCCGGCCCGGCAGACTTCCGTCATGCCTGGTTGTCACTACCGATACATCGTATCCCGATCCGGCTAAACCTTCGGCCAGTCGCGCCGCATACTGGGTCAGTCCGGTCCAGTGTGGCCGGTAATATGTCAGAAGAAATAGTACGCGGGGTTTAGTTCTCTCCATGAAATCACTTCCGCTCCGGCAGGTTATGCCGGACTTCGCCTAGCGCAGCCTCAAGGAACGGGTATTTGTCCGGGTACCCGTAATGCCGGTCGGCAATATTGTAAATCCACATCACCCGGGTATCGGTCCTGCCCTGCAGATACTCAACGATATCCCAGTTGTCTTCAATATAGTAATTCAGCCCTAACCGGTTGATCGTCTGGAGCTTATGCTCATGCGGCTGCTCGTCCCGGCGGTTAATGAGGATGTCGGCAAACAGGTCACGCACCCCGTGACGGTCGAGCCAGCGGTAAAGCGACGGCTGGAGATACCCGAACCGTGCGGTCACCAGGTACAGCTTTACGTCAGGACGGGCCGCCAATTCCGGTAGCAGTCGGATTCCCCGCGCCGGCAGCACCGATGACTCGTGAAGCAGCGCCCACACAAAACGCTCAAACGGGGTATTCGGGACATAAAACCGGAGCTTCCGGATCCCGAAAAACCGGCGTTTAACATAAGTAATGGGTGCCCGGATAATCCGGAAAGGGTTATATGCCAGGACTCCGTCAAAGTCGATGCCGATTTTCACTACCGGTCGGGACTTGCTCATCAGCCTCCGATTCCGTAAATGACCAGAAACGATACCAGCGACCAGCCGCCGAAGGTGATCATCAGCGGGATATCGGTAGTGATAATTTTCTCAAGCGTCCCTTCCCCTTCTTCGTAGATGAGCTGAAGGTACCGCATCACGCCGTATATGACGAAGGGTATGGTAGCCATCATCCATTTCCGGTCAAAAACGGAACTGGCATACCACGTGTCCCTGCCGACGAAAAATCCCAAACCCGCCAGCTCGGTCAGGAAAGAATAGTAAGAATAGGTGATAATAGTCGAAGTAGCAAACATTGCCGTATAGGTATTAATCATCTGTTCTGAGTACTTTACTTTTTCAGATATAAAGGAACCGGCTTTACCGCGTTTCTTCATGGCAAAGGTGAGATCTGCCCGGTGCTTGCCGATAGCCAGAAGCAGTGAAACCGACATCACCGTCAACGACAGCCAGATCGAGATATAATATCCGGAGGCCGCCACCCCCGCATACACCCTGATCACATAACCGATGGCAATAGTCAGGATATCGATTATCGCTACATACCTGAGGACCAGAGTGTTGGTATAACGGATGATCAGGAAAGCAAGTGCCGCGACGAATACCTGCCAGTTGACCCAGTATGCCGCCGTCAGTCCGGTCAAAGCCAGCGCCAATGCCAGAGCCATGGCGCTCGGGACGGGAATCGCGCCGCTGGCGATAGCCCTGAATTTCTTAAACGGATGAGTCCGGTCATACCTGACATCAATGACGTCGTTAAACAGGTATCCTGAAGATGCCACGGCACAGAACGCCACTGTCGCGACTGCGGTCCAGTAAAAACCCGCCGGATTAAAAAGGTTGCCGGAAAAGAAAAGCGGTGTAAATGTCCCTAAATTCTTGATCCACTGCCGGGGACGTAAACTCGTTACGACTGCGGAGAATGTATGCATACGGTTCGGTATAAGTACGCTGCCCTGCGGTGGGCGGAAATTTCCCACAGTATATCATGGCGGCATATACGGAACCAGGCAGGCTCAACTTTGTTACAATACGGGAATGAAGATCGCGGTTATCGGAGGGGGCTTTACCGGGCTATCAGCAGCTTTACGGCTTATCTCAGCCGGCCACCAAGTCACGCTTCTGGAAAAGGAACCGGTACTGGGCGGATTGGCTCACGGATTCCGGGAAGCCGGCTGGGACTGGCACCTCGAATTTGCCTACCACCATTTTTTCACCAACGACGCATCGCTGATTGCCCTGGCCGGGTCAGTCGGAATGGAAAGGGATCTGATCATCAGGCGTCCCGTGACTGCCACCTATGTCAACGGCCGTATGTATCAGCTGGATTCGCCCCTGAGCCTTCTCAGGTTTCCGGTACTCCCCTTCACCGACCGGATCAGAACCGGACTCGTACTGGCGGGAGCTAAACTCAATCCTTTCTGGCGACCTCTGGAACGATATACTGCGGAAACCGTCTTCCGCACCCTGGGCGGCAGCCTGGCCTGGGGGACGATCTGGCAGCCGCTCTTATACGGTAAATTCGGTGAGCTGGCGCCGACAGTGGCCGCGTCCTGGCTCTGGGCACGGATCAGGAAACGGACGACCAGGCTGGGATATATCCGCGGCGGCTTTCAGACGCTGGTTGTAAAAATGGCGGACCTGATCCGATCATCCGGCGGCATCATCCGGACCGGCTCAGCCGTCACCCGGATTGAGCCGGAAAGCGGGCCAGGTGCCCGGCCTGGTTTCTCTGTTACCGGCAGCGGTACCCCGGTCCGTGCGGACAGGGTGCTTCTGACGATACCGACTCCGCTGGTTGCAAAAATCGTCCCGGGGATGCCCCCGGCGTACCTCCGGCCGGCGGAAACGATTCCCCACCTGCATGCACATCTATTAATACTGGAAACGGCTGAACCAATCCTCAATTCGGTCTATTGGCTCAATATTAATGACCGCTCGTTCCCGTTTCTGGCAGCCGTCGCCCATACGAATTTCATGGACAGAAGCCACTACGGCAACCGGCACCTGACATATTTCGGCAATTACCTGCCGCCCGACCATGCGTATCTGAAAATGGATAAGACGCAGGTAATCGAGCTTTATACCCCGTTCATCCGACGTCTGGAAAAGAAATTCAGTCCGGCCGGAATATTCCGGTCTTTCATGTTTACCGGGCCTTTTGCCCAGCCGGTGCATCAGACCGGATACTCGGCCCGCATCCCGCATCTGAAAACGCCTTTGCCGGGCATGTATCTGGCTAACATGGACTCCATCGTACCGTGGGACCGCGGTACCAATTACGCGGTGGAACTGGGACAGACTGCAGCTCAGACAATACTTCAGGACCGATAAAAAAGCGTACCGGGAGACTTTATGGGGAGCCTGCCCCGTAGAACCGCCCCTGCGACCTGCCTCGCCGACAGGCGGGTGCGAAGCTGTAAGCGTCGGGAGAAGGTAAGGTTTATACGGGGTTGATCGGAACGTAAAAACGCACACTATGCCCTCTATGGGGAGTTGATCGCCTGCCCAACAATCAACCCCCCATACAGAACATACATCGTGTACGTTTAACGATTCAAGCCTGCCTGCCACGTGTCCCGACTTAGTCGGGATTTACGTGGCCCAACAATCAACCCCCCATAAAAACCGTCTCAGGTACGCATTATCTGTTACCCGGATTGCCGGAAAATTCGACTTTATCTCAATTTTCCCGTCCCAATCGTCCGATTAATTTTTTCTGATTTCCGGTCATCTGGCCTGATGTTATTTAATACAGTCTAATATACTCTATTGCCTGTAGGGTCTGTCAAACAGACTGATTGCGGTAATTGCTCCGTGCTCTTTCCCAACTCCCGGATATATTACCTGTTCAACAAATCACATCCGTCTCTTAATTGCACTGATTTTACCGCTGGCTATAATGAATGTCAATTATTGCTCGGCCGGAAGCGATTTTTGGTGAAAAGAGTATCGTGAAAACAATCTAAATTCAATTACCGAGCTTCACTTTCTGATTTGACAATGCGCAGATATCCCTGTTATCGTTTTCCTTTAGATATCGTTCTAATCTCTGCTCAAGATGAACGATATCAATAACAAAAAGCATTACTACTCGTAGCCCAAACCCAATCTGCTAGCGGTAGTGATGCTTTTTTGATGGGAGAGTTGCTGTTTTCAGAAAAACAGCTTACTCTCCCACATCCTCCGAAGTGAGTTTTCGTTTGCGGGGACGTAGCCCTCGAAACGAACACGAACGTAGGAGGGTGATGGCGATACGGGTAAGTTTGGTACGGGGCAGATCGGACTTTTTGACTCAAAGCTAAAAATCGCTTCTCGCTCCGGTTTCAGACAAGTGCGCGTACGATTTGTTCCAGTAATCTCTTCGTGGCTTTGTCCTTACGGCTTGGCTCGTACTCCGTTATCCCTTTATACAGCAGACGCATGCCTTGAGACCGCAAAAAATCCCTCACGATACTGATTTCCTGACCAATATTATCAGGCGGTATGCCCGGTTGAGAAATCTCGCTTTCCATGAACATGAGATATTCGATTATCTCCTTAAGAACCGGCAAATCGGGCAGCTTGCTTTTCTCCCTGATTCTTTCGGTAATAAAATCCTGGATTTCCGCGGAGTAATCGGAATTATACGCCACGCCTCTAATCCGGCGCGAATCGAAACTGTCAAGATCCACCATCAACCCAACATCGGTTATCCCCAACGCCCTAAGGAGGAAGAATGCTTTCATGGCGCCTTCGGAAAACGTACCGAACTGGTATACCGGGATAATGGATATTTTATCCTCATGTCCCGATAGTATCCGGTCCTCCCGGATATGTGCGGAGTACTGCCGGTCATGCGCCGGAATCGGGTAGTCGGTTTCCCGGTAGCATGCTTCCTCAGACGGCCTGGTTCCGATAAATACCACCCGATCGACCAATCCGTCATCGAGCGATTTCCTGATCACCGTTGCCTTGTTAAGCTCAGTACCGCAATAATCGTATGCGTAGATATCCAAATGTTGGTCGCAGACGACCAAACCAAATGGCTTATCATTCCGGTACTTCCTGATTCCCAAAAGACCCGCATATGTCATCACGCATTCATTGCTGACAACAATTGTCCACGGCTTCCATTCTCGTACCACCGAGACCTTGGCCTGTTCTAAAGATTTAGGTGTCAGAGAAACGACCGGTGTATCAATATCCAAGGCGATGGAAACATTGCCGGAGGAGAGGTTTGCACCTTCCCGGAAAACGTCGAAAAAATCCTCCCCGATTCGGAAATTAACCGTTATGACACTACTATACGAAACCATGAAAAGTATTATACTCTTCCAAAATCCAAAATCCTCCCTGCACCTCTTTCGCTGCCCTTGACATAAACTATTAGGAAAAACAGACGATTGCAACGGGCTCGCACGTCTCGGGCCTCTGAGATGCCTCCAGACGGCCAAAAAGATACGTGAAGCACCCTTCACGTATCTTTCACCCAATCGTTTCGCGGTAGTGTATTTTTTACAGAGTAAATACCGGGATGCTCAGTCCTTTTTTCTTCAGCTGCTCGAGCTGACTGCGCGCTTCTTCCTCAAACTCCTGCCGCTCCCGGGTCAGCGGCGATACGCGCTCTCTTTTCTTCCTCCCCAGCATTCTGGAGAGTCCCAAACCCAACTGCGTTAGCAGTAGTTTTCCGTCCATGATTCATCATAGTCACGGTTTTCCCGGCTTGTCAAGTCCCATAGGAAATATAATTCGGGAAAAACAGTATCTTATAATATATTTCAATAACTCTGGAGTGTATTGACGCCCAATATTTTTTCCGATATTTTTTGTGGATAACTTCGGGATTAATCCTCACCCCATCCCACGCCTGTCACCGGACTTAAATATTCAGCAATTACTATTCAGGGTACCCTGGGATACAGGACCAGTAATAATTAATCCGGAGTGTACGTGCGGCACCGGGCCGGAGAGTTTAAGCACCATTTCGGGCGCTGGCAGACAGTCATATTAGCGGCAGATCAGTCCGGAGCGTCAGAAAGTCAGCGAATCGAAGGCGGCCTCCAGCTCTTTATCGAAATATTGGTTAATGTAGTTTCCTTTACTGATACTGTAGAGATGCGTCGGAGTGGCAAAGAACCAGTTGGTATGAGCCGGCTGATCGGATGCGGTTTTGTACGTCAGTACCGCCACGTCCCTCCCCCACAGGGTGGTTCTCGCCATCGTTGGATCCACCAGAAAATCGGTTTTCAGGACATAACTCAGGAAATCCTCCTGGCTCCATTTATTGGCGTTATCCTGACAGGCCACAATCAGTACTATTTCGCCGTCGCCGTAGATCTGGCCTTCCACCCGCAGTTCGTACAAAGCCTGCCTGCCGTTGACCTCTTCGGCCCGGGGCAGGAATCCGAACCGTTCGGTTACCTCCTTTACCTGCCAGCGGGCATACGCGTTTTCATAGGGAACGTTGATGCGCCCGGCCGGCACAGTCACGGCTGACGGGCACCGGCTGCTCCGGAGCACCATGTCTGCCGGGGTCGGCGATGGCATCGGCGTCGGATCATTCTTTCCGGTCGGAAGCGGGTAGGCGGTAGGCATATCGGTCGGGCGGATATCCGGGCAGTCAGGACCGGGACATGCGGTTCTGGGTGTCGGCTCCAGACCGGTAATTACGGCTCCGGAGAAACTACCCTGGCCGGCCAGCCACCCGATGCCGACGCCGGCAATCAACAGGACGGTGCTTAAGAGGAAAAACAGTTTCAGGCCGGGTTTTCTGCCGTTTTCCGGCGCCGGAGGGGTGATGTCGCTGAACCGGCTCGTACTATCAGGCCGGGCATCACGAAGGTCTTCATCATCGGCGGACAGGGGCCGGAACCCTTCCATACCCTCAAGCATATCACTTGAGCCTGGCAAAGAACAGTTGACCGGCGGGCGTCTGGTGGATTTTGGTAATCGTAGCTATCACGGTATGACCGACCAGAGTACGGGTATTGTCCACCACCACCATAGTGCCGTCGTCCAGGTATCCGACGCCCTGTTCCCGCTCCTTGCCTTCATGGCTGATCCGGATCGTCATCTCTTCACCCGGTACCAGTGCCGCTTTCATCGCCTGGGCCAGATCGTGGATGCTTAAGACTTTTACCCCCTGGGCTCTTGCCAGTTGGGCCAGATTGAAATCAACGGTCAAAAGCTTCGCCTTGCGTTTTTTCGCCAGCGCAACCAGTTTATGGTCGACTTCCCTGACCTCAGGATTATCCTCGCTTACCAACCGGCATTTCACCAGCGGATTTGCCTTCTGGGACTTGATTTTGTTCACCACGTCCAATCCCCGCCTGCCTTTAGTCCGCCGGATAATATCCGGACTGTCGGCGATATGCTGCACCTCTGCCAGAATGAATTCCGGGATAATCAATGTTCCGGCAAAGAATCCGCTATTGATAATCGGCAGGATCCGCCCGTCAATCAGCACGCTGGTATCGACATAGACCGGATTTTCCGCCTTATCCTGGGCTTCTTTGGCTTTCCGCTCCGATGCTTTCTTGAACGGCCGTGATGTCATCTGCCCGAATGCGGTCAGATTTTTGGCGATTTCGTGGGCCAGCGTCTGGGTGAACGTTGCAGTAGGCCGCGTCAGGGCCGATAATCCCTGACGGCGTTTCCCTTGGTTTTCGGATTTATCCGCTTCTTGGGGAAGTATGGCCGCCACCACTTCCTCCGGCGACACGGCCGGATTAGATTTTTTCTTAGAATTTCTGCTTTTCATGGACTGCCTAACCGTCACGGCAATTGTAACACTATCAAACACCTGGATCTTCTCCGCGGCTCGCGGGCTACACTGTGGTGCTGTCACCTGACCTGCCGGAGAGGCAGATCGGGAGTATGGGGAGTATTATACATAAAATCCGATGCCGGTGTCACCGCCTCCCGGCCGGAGCTTTTTCTGACGGCTCACCCTTTCGGAGATATGACAGGGCTGACCTTAAAGTAGGTGCCGACTGGGAATGGATAAGGGTGGCATATCCCAGCCGCCGGGCTTCAGTAATCCGGCGTTTTTCCTGGGAAGTCCGACGGACCTCACCCAGAAGTCCGATCTCACCGAAAGCGGCTGCCTTACGGGGCGCCGGCCTGTTCTGGTAAGAGGATATGATGGAAAGCGCGATTGCCAGGTCAGCCGCCGGTTCCGATATCCGTATTCCGCCGGAGACGTTGACGTAGATATCGGAGGATGATATCGGCAACCCCAGGCGCTTCTGAATGATGGCACAGATGACCTGCAGGCGGTTGTAATCGACACCGCTGCCGACCCGCCGGGGTACCGCCAGTGGGCTCGGCACCGCCAGCGCCTGAATTTCTATCAGAAGCGGTCTGGTTCCCTCCAGAACAACGGTCACTACCGACCCGGGTACATCAGTTACTCTATCCTGAAGAAATATCTCGGAGGGATTTTCTATCTCCTTTAGTCCTCCATCCCCCATCTCAAAAAGGCCTACCTCATCAACCGCCCCGTAACGGTTTTTCAGCGTCCGCAGTATCCGGGCATTGGCGTATCGTTCTCCTTCCAGATAAAGCACGGTATCAACCATATGTTCCAGCACCTTCGGACCGGCGATTGCTCCTTCCTTGGTCACGTGCCCGATGATAACCACCGGTATACCGGTAGTTTTGGCGACTGCTACCAGAATTTCCGTACTCCGGCGGAGCTGTCCGACCGAACCGGCCATTCCTTCTAACTCCTCCGAATTCAGGGTCTGCACCGAATCCACCACCAGGATTCCCCTGTCGCCGGCTCCAGGCTGGTGGATAGCCTCGGCGATTGCTTCCGCCAGCGTCTCCGCCAGTATGCTGATATTATCTCCGCTGATCCCGAGCCGTTTAGCCCTGAGTTTGACCTGTTCGGCCGACTCTTCCCCGGATACATAAAGGCCGCCGGTTCTGGCTATGACATGGAGCAACATCGTGGACTTGCCGATTCCCGGATCGCCCGCCAGGAGCGTCACTGACCCGGGCACGATACCGCCACCCATCACCCGGTCAAACTCAACGAATCCGCTTTTTATCCTGCTTTTTTCAATATGCCTGACCTCAGACAGCTTAACCGGTTTCGCCTGCCTCGCCGCAGTTCTGGCGGAGGCGGGCGCCTTACCGCTCTCCTTTACCGTTTCCACCAGACTGTTCCACGTACCGCACTGCGGACACTTCCCGTACCAGCTCGGGGATTCATAGCCGCATTGCTGACAGACGAATACGGATTTAATTTTCATGAACACGAATTGTATCGGACAGAATCAATCATGAGCGAAGCCGATGGATCATAGGCTGATTATAGCATCGCCGCATTTCTCCCGAACCGGATTGCGCATCCGGAAAAGCCGATGGTACAATCCGGTAATATGACCGAGACACCGGGACCGCCGGACCAATCCCCCGTCAGACTTCACGGATTTGCAGACCATGAGGTAATTGACATCCGGAGCGATTCGGTGACTGCTGCCTCACGGGAATTCGGATCACGCATGAAGGGAATTACCCGCCAGGTGCTGGATGAGGTCAGATCCGGTGCCGGTCCCTGGGATAATCTGGAAAAGACCGCCGGAAGTGCCCTGGATCACTTCCGCTCTCTCGTTTCTTCGGGCGTATTTACTGCCGGGGGCGTGGATTACGGCAAGCGCTACCTGGACCGGCTGGAGGGTTTTGCATCAGGTGCGGAAATATCACCCGCTGAAGCTATCGTACTTGACATGGAGCTGGATGCCGGCTGTCAGACGATTATCGTCCGTGAGAAAGGCAACGGCCGGATTTCCCTGATCCATACCGAGGAAAACGAGGGTGATACGGCGCTGGTTGACATCAACCGGAAACGCGATGCCGGCCTGCCGTTTGATGAAGCCGGTTACCGCTACCGCATTGTTCACCAGTCAGATGGTGATAAAACCATTACCTTTCTCGCCTACCCCGGCCTCTCCGGCGGCGGACCGGCTATGGGCATCAACCGCGATACCGGCTGCATGGTGGTCGTGGACGCCCTGTTTACGCAGGCAGATACCGATCCCGCCGGATCAGTCTGGGTGAACGCAGTTGCCGGTATGTTTCTTGATGCCGGCGATATCGGAACTGCCCGGCAGTTGGCCGCAAAAATGCGGGACAGGGGCATCACATTCACCGGCGGTTATGCCGTGCATCTGGCCCGGGCAGGCAATCCGCCGCAGCTGGCCACATTCGAATTCGGAGGGACCCATGCCGTCGAAGTTGCCCCCAGGTCGCTGCCTGATCGTGACGTTATCGGACAGCCCAGTCACCCCCGCAGCAAGGAACTTGCCGGACTGGATGCATTCACTGTTTCAGCAGAGTCCCCCCCGAAAGACTTTGAAACTGCTTTGTACGGTACTGAACTGGCCCGGAGGAAACGCCGCCTGGAACTGACCGGGGCCCTGGTTGACCTCCCTGATGAGACACCCGAGGCCCGTCTGGACCGGTTAACGCGGATAGCTGCTAATCCCTATAGCGATGCGGAACGCATCACGGATGAAACGACGGGCCAAACCAGTTCTGATATGACCGGCATGCCGTCGCTCTGGTCATCCGCCTGGGGAGTGGCGGTCATCGGCCGGGAGCCATATGTTGTGTTCGGCAAGTACCAGGCGCCCAAACTGCCCCGCAAGCCTTACGGCATGACGGTCGAATCGTCCGATCCCCGGAAAGTCAGGGCGGAACTGACGGAACTGGCTAACCGACGAATGGAGACCGAAGTTAAACCGGAAAAACCATAATTTCCGGGTATATCATTACTGTCCTGCCGGAATTTACGGAAATGGTAAATACGAAGCCCCGACAGCTTACCGGTATCCGATCGGTTTCTCCGTCAGGGTCATCGAGAGGCTGATTTTACGCTTCTCCGGCTGGATATCTTCGATGGTACAGGTGATTTCGTCGCCGGCCGCAGGTTCCTCACCGGGGGAAATCTTACTGATATGGATTAAGCCTTCGATACCGGGGCTCAAGTTAACGAATACCCCGTACGGCGTCGCCCGGGTCACCGTCCCCTTCACCTGGCTGTCTTTCTCGAACATATCCGTGACGTTTTCCCACGGATCAGGCAGGAGCTGTTTGAGTGACAGGGTGAGTTTGCCGGTTTTGGTATCGACACCGATTATCTTTACTTTGATCGAATCACCGGTCTTCAGGTATTGGTTCGGGTCTTCGACCTTTTCCCAGGCTATTTCCGAGATGTGTATCAGACCTTCAACATCATGGTCTTTCCCGTCCTTGGAAACGCTGAATTTGGCAAACGCTCCGAACGGGACGACTCCGGTAATAGTCGTCTGCACCGAGTCACCGATGGTGAGCGCCGTCAGGATCTGTTTCTGTTTCGAAAGAGTTTCTTCCTCACTCACCGCACGCTGCGAAAAAATCAGCCTGTTGGTATCGCGGTCTACTTCGATGACTTTGACCTGGATCCTTTTGCCTACCGACTTGTCGAGTTGCCGTCCCAGACTGCTGTCTATCTGCGACTGGGGAACATAACCCCGGAGTCCCCCGCTGTCGACCAGCATCCCGCCCCGGACCACTTCTTTGATGGTCACTTCGAGCGTCGCGCCTTCTTCCTTGGATTTGGCCAGGTCTGACCAGCGTTTTTCGAAAATGTGCCGCCTCAGCGACAGTACGGACTGCCCGCGGTCGTTTTCGGCCACAATCACCTGCGCGACGACTTTCGTACCGGGTTTAAGAGCCAGCAGGGCATCCCGATAGGACTCGAGTTCCCGGTCGATTACCACGCCGTCGGATTTGCCGCCGGTATCCACCGTTATTTCCCGGGGGTTGACATTGGTGATTATTCCTTCCACCACATCGCCCTTCTTAACGCCTTTAAGTACATATCCAGTTTGGGCCAGAAGCTCCTCCATGGTCTGGGCAACGGTTGCGGAGGTTTTTTTGCCGGTTTTTGCGGCGGTGTCTTTGCGGGTTGCAGACTCTGTTTCAGTAGCTTTGTCTTCGGTTTTCCTCTGGGATGTTTTCTTTAATTTTTCTTTTCCGTCCTTAGTTTTGAGTTTTGACATTTGAGATTTGAGTTTTGTTGCCATCCATGTTACCGCCTTTCTTTTTGAGTGTAGGCAGTATTATACAGTTATTTAATATGCCGGACAAGAAATTCCGGAAATTGTATTCATTAACAGTACTGAAATCGGGTTCGTTCAAATAATAACTGATACGTTCACGTAATAAAGAAAGGTTTGTGATATTCGGACATTTATATTGAGGAGAAATGCATAACACATGACCTGAATGACATTATGCCTAATGCGCTTCGATTATCGGCCGGAGACTGTCACGCATCACCTTGAGTACCGAGACCTTTTCGTTTTGGAAAACGGGCGTAAGAAAACGACCCGACTCGGTCGCCGGTATAGCTGACGGTGTAGCCACCAGCAGGTAGTTTATCCCCTGACCTCTCAGAAGTGCGGCCGTTATGCGCGGATCGGAACGACGGAACACCGCATACATGGTCTTATCCCGGTCAAAGGTATCCATGTTGAAATGTTTCAACAGTCCCATTCCGGAATAATACGTGGTTTTGTCGGCCAGAAAACTGACGGTCGGTGAATTATGGTCAAACGACAGATCGTCCGTATCGACGGCTACGATTGCATCCGCCGGCACCCGATCCCGCAGGTACACAAGCCCCTCCTCCACCTGACGGTTCAGGTGAAATCCGCCGGTACCACTGACAGCGGCATACGTTTTCTGCACTTCGGAAATCGACCGGGGTATGGTTACGGCCACAATCAGCGTCACTATGGCGAAAGATAACGGCCGGGGAAACATCCCCGAAAGTTGCCATGCTCCCAGGCCAGCATACAACGATCCGAAGATAAACACATTAACCAGGAAATTGAAGGTATTGGATGAACCGACCCGCTGCTGGAAAAATCCGCCGGCCACGAAGCTGACGGCCATTCCGCCGATCAGGAATGCCTGAAGGTACCCCGGTATCATCCGTAAGCTGCGGCGCGTCTGAAACAGCCCCAATAGTTTGGTGCCGAAGGTGGCAGCGGTATAGACGGTGAAAAACCACAAGTCGTACCCCAGGGCCCGGATCAGGTTTCGGTGTTCAGCAAACACCACCCGGGCTAATTCCCACCGGGACAGGCCCAGCTGTTCCTGTACGATAAAATTTTCGAACCGCCAGAATCCGGTATAGAACAGCCCGCCGGCGGTGCTGTTGGTGGGAATATAGACAACCAGGGCCAGAATTCCGGTGGCAATGCCCAGCCGCATGAGCTGTCCGGACGGTTGACGGGTTGCCAGTAGATAGAGGGTAGCGGCTACCAGACCGGTATAGGCAAACACCGCCACGTAAATTTTAAGTCCCGCCAGGGACGCCAGAACCAACGCCGTCACCAGCCATATCCACCGGTCTTTGGAAGTATGGACCAGATGAATAAGCCCGATGGCGGCGATAAGCACCACGACCGCGTACGCCCGGGGCAGGTTTGCCAGCAACAGGGTCCCGTTCTCCAGGGAATTCATGGAAAAGCTCATCCCTTTCCCTAATCCTAACAACAGCCAGTAAATGGCGTCGCTGCCGAAGTAAAAGAAAAACAGCATCCACCGGATTACGTTTCGCGGCCAGAAAAACAGGTTCCCCAGCGCCATGACGCCCACACCCAGAGTTAAGGCTAACAGGAGCCCCATGAACTGAAACTGCGTATGGAGTATCGGCAGTCCGAATACCCGGGATAGTTCCGCCACCACCAGGTTTGACCAGTAATGGTAATTGGCCAGGGGCACCCCGTACATCCCCGGCTGCATTGGCGGAAAATGCCGCACCAGTTCCCGGGCGATTGCGGCAAACCACCAGTTGTCCTCCACCATGGCACAGCAGAAATACATGGTGCCGCGGTACCGCACCGCCGTAAAGAGAATCATGAATAGCTGAAACAGGGCTCCTAAAACGACGATGCCGGCACTAACCGCATCCGGTTTTCCGGAAATCACCGATTTCGGTTTAGGCCGCCGGTGGCGATGGACAAACGGCCATACCCAAACGGCAACAAAAACCAACAGATAGAGATACGATGCCCACCGGATATTGAGGTACCCGAAAATATATCCCTGCCAAGCCCACAGGGCAATTCCCATGGGAATCCCGACTCCCCACAGCATGAGTAAACCCGGCTTGAACCGCCGCAACAGCACCGCCCCGGGCACGGCAAACGCCAGAATCACAGCTCCCAGAAAATAAATCCAGTACAGGAATAATCGCGGATCGGTTAGGGAAAACACATACGTATTGTAGAGGTCTCCCACAGGAATTACAAAATCTCCTGAATGCGCCCTTCAAGTATAATGGGAGCATGAAAATATTGAAGGTTCTGACGGTTTTGGTACTGGCAGCACTCATGTACGGACTCCTCTACCGTGCCTACCGACCCAAAATCAATGCCTTCGGTTGCTTCGACGACTGCTCCAGCTTCGTCGGCGGATATTTCGTTACCCAAGGCAGGGAGCTGTATTCGCAGGTTTTCTTCAACCACCAGCCCCTCACACCCCTGGGCAGTGCCCTTATCCAGACGGTCACCCGCCCGATCAATATCTATGACCTGGTATTGCGCCATCGGCAGGCGTTATGGTTATTTTCCTTCCTCTGGGTTGCCGCTATGGGAATCCGCTTCGGACCGCCGGCCTTCCTGTTTGCCCTCATCTACGAACCGGTCAAGTTTTACATCTTCGGCGACCGTTATCTGGGCGAGGCTTTCACCGTCTATCCGGTGGCGTACCTGGTATTATCGCTGCTTCTCCCGGCCAAGGACCGCTGGGGCAGATATATGGACGTGGTTTTAGTAGCCGTGGGAACCTGGATTGCGGTGTTTGAACGTGAACCCTACGTTCCGGCGGCCCTCTCCTTGTTTGCGGTGGTGGCGGTTTTCCGGATGAAAGGCCGCGAACGCCTGGTGTCGGCGGCAATCCTGGGACTATTCAGCGCCGTTCTGGTATTTTCCCTGCCCGTAAAAGATTACTTTTTCAACGTCGTTACCGTTAACCGGGCAACCGTGCTCAACTACAAGTCGGACAGTCAGGGATTTGCCGGACGTAACTTGATCCCGGCCTTAGCCTATCCGGTCCGGATGTTTTTGCCGGCCGGCGACTGGCCACTTTTCCGGTATTATGAAGCCGGACTCCTGCTTATCGCACTGGTATACCTGATCGGGGAAAAACGCCGGTTTATCTGGATTCCCCTGATATACGGATTATTATTCCTATCCAACCTCCGTCCCGAACCTCCCGGTAAAATCTATTACGAAGCCTTCCACATGATGGTCTGGTTTGCCATTGTGGCTTCCGCTGCAGCCGGTCTGGCCTGGCGTTATCACGGCTTAGCCCGCTGGCTGGGAGTAGCCGCGCTATCCGGCCTGGCCATCTGGCACGTAACCAACCCGGCTTCATTTCTCCATGACAAAGTCGTCCCCCACGAAGAATTCCTTACCAACTACGGCCACTACCAGTATTATGGTTCGGTCGTCTCGACACTCGCCACGCCGGGAGACACGTTGTTTCTGGACGGTGCCGACGATCTGATCTTCTGGCAGGCCAAGCTGCCCTCACCGTATAAGTACAGCTGGTATACATCATTCATGCCGGGCTTCCCGGTCTACGCCCGGGCGCGTGAAGAAATGTTTCATTCCGATCCGCCGACATTCTATTACGGCACTTGTGCCAACGGGGATCTCAAAACCCTGCCGGAATGGACCAGGAACCGTTACGTCCGTTTGCGTTCCTACTCCGACCCCTCATGCCTGCACGTCATAACGGAAAAATATGAAAAAATCACTCCCCAACAGTGGAAAAGCGTAGAGGATACGTATCACATTACACCGATTCTTCCCGGACAACCCCTTGAACAAACCGGGTCCGCAAATTAAACATATCTGCTTCGCGGATCCCTCCGCCGCCGGGAATATAAATAGAGAGTCACGCCGGATAATAATATCCCGGTTCCGGATAGCGCCAGCCCAATAGTCCAGGCTACCGGCCGGTATAAAAACGTAACCGTATGGGTCCCGGCCGGAACTTCCACTCCCCGGAAAGCGTAATTAGCCCGGTAGAGTTTTGTCGGTTTCCCGTCCACTTCCGCCCGCCAACCCGGGTAGTAGGCATCCGACAGTATCAGTATGCTGCCTTGGGTAGCAACGGTGGATACCGTCACGTCGTTGGGCTCAAACCTGGTAATCTCCGCCGTTCCCCCGCTTCCCGACCCCATGCCGCCGTACCCTTCCAGAACCGCCTGCTTTCGCAGATCCGTGTTCGGATCAAACAGGAAGTCCAGGATCTTCTGGTCTCCGGTAATATTCCGGACTTCGCCCACCAGATACGCCCGCGGCAGGGCTTCCCGGTTTTCCCAGATCGAATACTCTCTGTCCCGCCAGACCGGCTGAAGGAGTGCCGGATCCGGATCAGCGGCTGCAAATTCCGGCAGCGGGCTGGTTGCTCCGGCGATATATTTTACTCCGAGCAGATTAAGCAGCCGCCAGCGGTAATGGTTTTCCGGTACGCTGCCGATATGTTCAGCTTGCGGTATCAGCGCGTCGGCTCTGGGTATTTCCGCACTGTACTGTCCCCCGTTGGCTGCGGCATGGAGCAGCTCCCCGTACCGCCGGATATAAAACGAATCGTAACCCTCGGGCGACTGCAGACGGTGCATCGTAGCGAAATTATTTTCGATCGTGTATCCCCGCCCGAAGCTCCAGAAACGGTTAAAACCGGCCATTTCGCGGATCTTTTCCATGACCGGCGTTTCAGGATATATAAACCGGCGTTCCGAAAAATACAGATACTTGTTGGCAAAAACCAGTGAACCGGCGACGGTCACGAGAAGAAGTATGCCGTACAGTAACGGCGTAAACCGTTTCAGGTTGGCGTAAAGCCACATGGAAAAAAGTCCGATGCCGAAGGAAACCGTCGGAATCATCAGGCTGCGGGTCATAATTTCCGCCTCCACCATCCGGCCGGTAAACTCCCGGACCATGGTGACCGGCACGTACCAGGCAACCGTCAGTGCCGTCCCGAAGATGGCATAAGTGATCAGGACATCCTCAATCCGGCGCTCCCGCAGAAAACGCTCCATTCCGAATGCGGAAAGCACAACCCCCGCAAACGTGGACAGGTAAAATATCCGGGACGGGATGATCACTGACAGAAGAGGCAGTTTCAGCTGGTAAAGCAGGAAAAATGTCGTCGGCAGCGACAACCCGAGCGACAGGCAGACCAGGAACATGATGCCGAAAAATCGTTCTTTCCGCGCCAGTGACTTCCACCGGACCAGCTCATAAAGGGCAAGCATCAGGGGAATGATGCCGAACCATACCACCCGTTCATAGTAAAATCCGTTCCCGAAGTATGTGTATGTTGCCGGACTGCCGAAGTAATCGGGGACCAGGAAGGTAACCAGGTGTTCGGGTTTGAGGAGGTACCCGTCAAACAGGAACCGGGCATCAGTCGTTCCTCTGGCGCTCTCGCGGTACGCTTCAAATGCCGGCACCAGGTGGATACCGCAGAGAAATACTGAAAGCATGAAACATCCGGCGGCAATTATGAATCCGCGCATCCGGCTGCGGTAGACAGCCCAGGCAGTAAGGGCAGCGGTCAGGTAGAATGTCATCTGAAACCAGCCTGACAGTATGCTCCAGACAAATGCGCCGGTTAATAGCACCAGCCACCTTCTGCTTCCCTCCTCCCGCCATTTTTCAAACGCGAACAAAGCCAGTGGCAGCACCAGTGCCGAATAACCCGCCATGAATGACTCTTCCCACCAGACAATCATGAATCCGGACAGGGCAAATACCACCGCACCGAAAATCCCTGACCGCACCGGCAGGAATCGTCTCAGGAAAAGGTAAGTGAACCAGCAGGTCAGGAGAGGCTGGAGTATCACGATTACTGACCAGGCATCGATCTGGGGCAACAGAAAAAACAGGAACGACATCGGATGGAAAACCGCCGATTGGTAGGTGGCCAGGAGCGTGTTTCCCGAAAAATTGTACGGATTCCAAAGCGGTAGCCTGCCGTCCTTCAGCTGCCCGACGGCAAGGGACCGCAACGGATAATATATCCGCAGGTTGTCAAATCCCATGGGTTTGAATGCCGGGCCGTTGGGATAGTCCGGCGGCCGGTAATGCGACCACGGTGCATAGTATCCCGAAAGGAGATTGCCCGGAAACGGTACCAGGCCTTTGGAGAAGTAACTGCGGAAAATGAATAATGTAATCCCCGCAAAGAGAATAAACGGGAGGTATCGTCCGAATCGCTGCATAATTTCGGTAGTAAGTCAGATTGTAGTGAAACCCTCCCGATTTTGCTACCTGATACAGCCGTAACTTTTTCCGGGAAAACACCCGGGGATGAGGCGAAGGTTTACTGAGGAGCAATAAATTGCTGAAAAAATCAGAATTCCCTGAATAACGCTGTAAAAAAGCCTGCGGACCCGTCACCGATATGCAGAATCTGTGATCCGTATGAAAATCTCATTTCAGTTGTCGATCCATATTCCCTTTCCAGTCTCTGTAAACGCGATGCCATGCATCCGCCGTCAGCCGTGACTCTCTCTCGGGCGCTTGACAGGTAGGGTTCGGATAATCCGACCAGGAAGGCCAGCGCTTTCTGACTGTCAGGCAGTGATTCGAGGCCTTTGTCCGCTAATCCCTTATCCGCCACGAATATTTCCCACCGGTCGGACATTTGGACACTAACGCGGAATCGTTCGTCAGTATCGAAATCACCGTCTGTAACCAGGGTATAGTTTATGCAAATTACCTTCAGGATCGGTCAGCCCGAAATTTACCCGGTACATTCCGTCATCAAAAGTATAGACAACCTGCACTGTGGCCGGTAAATTCATATGCTGGATTGGAAAATAGCATACGGACAACGTAAAAGTCAATCCTATGGCTGTCCGGGTGCCGCCATTCCACGAAAAATCCCGCCTTCCCCGGAGCATAATCCGGTTCAGCGGGATTGCTCTTCACACTTACCTTACCTCTCTCCTGTTTCTTCGGCCTTAACGGTTATTAAGGACAAGGAATCAAGGAGAGAGGGGTTTACCCGTAATTGCGTAAACGGGTAAACTCCGCTTTCAGATAGTATTCTAGAAATCAGATGTCATATGGCTCAATCTCGGCTCTTATCCAGCTAGGTAGCCGGTAATATATGCTCGGGTAGTGCATAAAATCAAATACACTAGGTACGGTATAAAATAAATTATAGCCTAGAAAGCCGATTATGAAGGCTAAATCCCCCTTAACGTCATTTACCATCCCGATCCCGAGCAAAACAATGCTGACCATAGTCAGGCCAAACATGATATTCGTTCTGTCTACCATCCATTGGCAATACCTGATGCATAAGTTTTTTTCCATTTGCCAAATCTTCTGGTTGGTTAGTGCCGGGCTTATGACTATGGCCAAAGAAAGAATAATTATTCCGACGAAACCTCCAAACTGTTCATTATTTAATGCTATAAGTATCAGCAGTCCCCATACGGCAAATATAAAAAACAAGCTGACTTTATTCATCTCAAGTCTCCTGATTTCTGGTTCTGAGCGGTTAATGTAAAGGTACGAAGAGCAATTGCAACCTACCATATATTAGAAATCACTACAAGCTGCCACGAAAAATCCCGCCTTCCCCGGAGCATAATCCGGTTCAGCGGGATTGCCTTTTTCTTCTACTTTTTGGGTCTCCTCTGATTTTCCGAAGGCAACTTATTGTCCCCGGGAAAAGAAAGAGGAGACCCATGGTCCGGCCTGAGCCGTACCAATCCTCTTTCCGAAAAGTCAGCTGGTTTTCTCCAGAATTACCGCTCCCACCAACATCAGGAAAAGGGCTATCCCGAACTCAACAATGAAATCAACGGAAAGCCCTATTATATCAGGATGGGCTGCATCGAATTGCAGCCAATATATCAGCGTAGCCGAACATATTATTACTCCGCTCCAGACTAACAACTGACCCTCTGCATGACGCTTGTCCGTTCCCGCGAAAGACCATGCGTATGAATCAATCCACCACGGCGCCGTTAGGGCAAGACCCCCATAGCCAAGAAATAAGCAATACAGCCATGGTAAATCTGTCATAAAATATGCCAGTACAGCGCCAATCACCAACAATACCCCTAATAAGGGGAAAATCCGTTTTTTTGTTGGCGGCTTCACTACAAATGTAGCGGGTGGAGTTACCACCTGTACGACAGTGTGGATCACCGGGGGCGCTGCAGTGTTTTCGGCGGTAGCCTCATCCTGAACGGTTACCTGCTCTTTAGCAGGTACTTTAGATTCAACTGCCTCTACTGCAGCTCTCGCTGGCTGATCTTGCTCAATCTCAAGTACCGCTTCAGCAGTCTCCGCAACTGCGGCATCTGTTAGCTCCGCCTCAGGTGATGAAACAGTCTCAGTATCTGCTTCGGCTTGCAGGCCATCTGCTACTTCCTCCGGAATGGCCTGAGCTACCTCGGGAATTCCCTCCGGCTGCTCCTCGGGGACGGCGACAGAAATATTCTCTTGCTGCTCCAAAGATTCAGCAACTATGTCTGGCAGTTCGCCGGGTTCCCCGCCTGTTTTGTCAGGAGCCGGTGCCATTAGCTCGTCAGGCGTCGCTTCAGTC
>Ga0154812_104_pt10 | contig 71612 bp, 62 predicted proteins | sample Rifle2008BG16ft_FD_105820 | JGI IMG/M metagenome (GOLD analysis project Ga0154812, IMG submission 105820) | Candidatus Gottesmanbacteria bacterium RBG_16_52_11 | reverse complement strand
AATACCTCCAAAAATCAGTTCCTGAAAGACGTATACACCATGATATCCTGCTCGTTCTGAGGCAGACCGAACCGCCTGCCGATATCTGTTTGAGAACTCCGGCCTCATCATTTATAGTCTATAGGTAACTCCTGTAAACTCGTATGACCCGGCGCCAGGTTTTTATCGGCATACTGCTCACACTTGTCATACTCTCAGTCCACCTGTCCGTCATGGGTGACTACGGCCTGACCTGGGATTTCCACCATATCTTTTTCCAGGGTCTCCGGCTGGTCGGCCGTCCGATTACGCCTGATCTGACCGAAAATATCCCGTTCGGCCAGCCGGCACCTTGGGACATGTACGACGTCCCCTTCGGGCAGCTCATGCCCATGCTGTCCGCCTGGGGATACCGGCTGTTCCATGAAACGCTGAAAGTGCTGCCGCTGGACAGCGGTTTCCATCTGACCACGGTAGTAATCGGTTCGGCCGGCATATTCTTCCTGTTTCTCACTCTCGGTGAAGGCTTCGGTTTTCCCGTAGCCCTGACCGGACTTTTTATCCTCGCCCTCTACCCCCGGTATTTTTCCGAGATCCAGAACAACATCAAGGATGTTCCCCAGGTGACCATGTTTGCCGTATCCATGTGGTTATTCTGGCGCTTCATGAACCGCCGGACCGTCATCATGCTGTTTTTGTCGGCCGCTGCCTTCGCTGTTTCTTTCAACATCAAAATCAACTCCGTATATATCCCGGTGGTTGCAGGCTTATGGGTGCTGACAATGCTTATAACCAAATCCGGGAGACACTTAAAACAGCCGCTGACTCTGAAGCCGCTGCGCAGACTGCTGCCGGTGGCAGTGTATTTTCCGCTGGCTGCATTTCTGGCGCTGCTTGTCTGGATTGCCTTCTGGGACCAACCGTTCCGGGAGCTTCTATACATTCCCCGGTTCTTCCAGGAAAACACCCGCAACCTGGAAGTGCTGCTGGGCGGTAAATGGTACTGCTCTACTGTCAGTGTCCCCTGGTACTATCCGTTTTACTACCTGGGCATAGTCACCCCCCTGCCGGTATTGGTATTTTTTGCCATCGGAACGGGGTACCTCTTAGCCTGGATCCGCCGCAAACCGATGGCCTCGCTACTCCTAGCCTGGTTCCTGGTACCGCTTCTGCGGTTCTTCCTGCCCAAAGTTGCCGTTATAGACGGTATCAGGCATTTCGAGGAAGTAATATATCCTCTCTGTGCTATATCTGCCGTCGGGGCTGTCAGTTTATATTCCTCATTTATATCCCGGATCCGGCGCCTGCCCAAGCTGTCCCGGGAGCTGCCGATATACGGCCTGATCACCGGTCTGCCGGTGATTTTGTTTGCAGTATATCTGGTCTACCCGGTATTCCGTTACCATCCGTATCAGCTCACCTACTACAACGAGCTGGTCGGCGGCATCCGCGGGGCCAACACCCGGTATGATCTGGATTACTGGGGTTCATCCCAGAAGCAGGCCGTCCGGTGGCTCAACCGCAATGCTCCGCCTGATGCCGGCGTCTACATAGTCATGGTTCCGGACGTTGCCGCCAAATACCTGCGTCCGGACCTTCTGGAGCATTTAAACAAGGTAGAGCGGGACAGGAGCGACTACGTCGTGGTTCTTAACCGCCAGTCGTTCTTTTACCGCTATTTCTACACTGTCGAGTACATGCTCACCCACGATCCTGTCTACACCGTGGAAACCCAGGGCGTACCGCTAGTCTGGATCTTCGACAACAAAAATCCGCGTGCAGCATTTAAAACTAAATGGTGGACCGGTGAATCCCCCTGTATCAGGAAATACTGGATCTCTATCCCGCCCTGACGAACGCGAGTCGATGCTTATCAAAGCCATCATATCGGCAGCTGCTATTCTGATTCAGTCGGCAGCCATTCTTACCCGGGTCATCAATATCCCGATGGAAATGTTTCTCTACCCCTGGCTTATCAGCCGGGGCCTGATGCAGTATCGGGATTTCTTCATAAACCACGGTTTTCTCCTTTACGGATTCCTTTCGCTTCTTTCGGGAGACACCGGCCTGACGTCTCTGCGGCTTTTCTACCTGTCGGTTCTGACCCTGAATCTGCTTCTGGTGCTGAGAATCTTATGGAAAACCTCCAGCGCAGCAGGATTTGCCGCCGGTACGGCTTTGTACCTCCTCCTGGGGTATCAGATGTATCTGAACAATCTCTGGGATGAAACCGTCATTACTGCCTTCTGCCTGACCGTCTACCTCCTGATGCTCGGAATTCCCGGCAAACGGACTGACACCGCGACCGCTATCCTGATACTTCTGGCATCCTTTATCAAACCGACGGCCGCGGCACTCCTTATTCCCGTGATGATATTGCGCCGTCGGACAGTCTATCTTTTCGTCATCGCAGCCGGCTGGTTATTGCCCGCTGTCTACTACTATCTGGCCGGAGGGATAGAGGAGTTTGTCGATAACCTGATTCTGTTTAACCGGGCCCAGGGCAGGTTTGCCCTGCTGCATCCCACCAACGTGCTTTACCGCGACGTATTGTTTACCTCGGTTATAGTATTGGTTGCCGGTCTGACTGTCGCTGCCGCCGGTAAAAGAATCAGATCTCTGGGGCTTCTCCTGGGATTTCTTACGGTATCGCTTTTTTTGAGTTTCGTCCCCTGCTGCCAGGAATTCCATATGCCTCCGGCAGTAGCTTTCTTTTCCCTGTTCGTCGCCGCCGTTATTTCGCAATCGAAAGGCCACCACCGGATTCTCTACGCGGTTCTGGTACTGGGGCTCCTGCTGGTTACCTACCGCAAAACCGCTCACGAATATTTTGACATGCTTCCGAAACGGACCGACCAGTTCCGAAATCCCCGCACCGGGCGGGTTCTGGGACTGTTGGACTTGGCAAATCCTCCGGCCGGCCGGTTCTACGTTTTCGGCAACCAGCCGGAGTACTACTACCTCAGGGATTCGCAGCCGCCGACGTACTATCCGGTAATGTTCGGATTCAACCGTATCTATACGCCGGATATCGAAATGCGTGTCATCTCGGAGCTGAAAAATAAACAGGTTGAGATCGTCCTCATACCTTTGCCGGTCGACCCGTCATTCCGGGAGTTTACCGTCATAGAAGACTACATTCTCGAGAATTTCCATGAAGCCGCCGCCATCCCGGAAGCGGTCATCTTCCGGGTTAACCCGTCTCCTTCAGCTAAGTAACCTGACTGATTTAAATAACTTCTGAATAAGGTAAGCAGTCCACAGTATCACCAGCGGATACGCCGGCAAAGTAAACCGCTCCTCGCCGGTTGTGAAGGCGTGGGTGACGGTCATGTAGGCAAATAAAGCCAGGCTGTACCAGACTGCCGGCCGGATTTCCCGGCGCTTGCGTGATTGTATAAGCCCGGCAATAAGACCCCCGGATCCCAGAATCAGGAGTAAGGCGTTTCCGTTGTACGTCAGATTCCGGTAGGGCAGTTCCCGGATTACGTCATACGGATATACATACGTCTTCTCCCACGAATTCTTCATCCTGATGATATGCGACAGTATGAACCCCTTCGGATCCTGCCGGAAATGGGACAGAACCTTGTCCTTATACTTATCCGCCATGGCGGCTCTCCCCTCCGGCGTCGTCGGAGATGAGTACTCGACCCAGGTCAGATGCGCTTCCGCCGGCCACTGCCAGAGGCGGTTATCCCCGGTCGGCAGTGCCTTGTCAACTACAACAGACAGGTACGCTTCCCGCCAGAACGCATCATCCACCGACTGGACCGAGAACTGATTGAAAATCCGCAGGTTGGCTGCGATATTGTAGAAAAAAGGTAGTGCAAAAAGCACCAGCGTGATCAGCGCTACCGGCAGCCCCGACCGCTTCACGGACCTGACAACATGAATAAGAAGCCAGACGAGGACTCCTGCCGAAAAGTACGCATATCCCGGCCGGATCTGCGGCAGGAATCCGGCAATCAGTCCGGTCAGAAGCATTGCCGCCGGCTGCCTTGTCCGGCTTGAAATTACGACCAGATAACCAAGCAGTGTTACGAAAAGGATTGCCGGCATCTCAGTCAGCATCACCCCGACGTATCCGGCGGTGAAGGGATTAACCAGGTACAGTACCAGCGCTATCCAGGGCACGGTCCCCCCGATGGTGCGCCTGGCTATGGCAAAGACCAACAGTCCGGTTAATGAATCCACAACCGCATTCCACACTGTGAACGGAATCCGGGCATCGCCGAAAAACCGGACCAGAGGAACCAGAAGCAGCGGAAAACCGTACAGTCGGGACGGATCCGCCCAGATACCATTGTGGAGCATCTGCACGGCGTAATTGAAATACTGCCACTGGTCGTAGATAAACGGCTGGGGATTCAGCCGGGCAAACCAGAACTTAAATATTACCCCGCCGGTCAGAAGTCCGGTGAGTAGAACCGTTTCCCATTTGCTTTTCATATACCCAAATCTACCATACCAGGCGCTCTAGATTAGTATATGGTATAGGCAATAAGCTGCGACGTGTTCCGCTGCCGCAACCCCACCAGCTCGCTGTAGCGTCTTCGCCCGAGAAGAAAATACGCCAAGTACATGCTCAGCGGCCGGAAGCGGATTTTCCGTTCCGTTATGCCGGAACTTTTCCGGCTGGCTATTACACCCGGCAGCCTGCGGAGGAATGCCGCATACGCCGCCACCACCGATCCGACAAAACCCGCATGACCCTTACCCAGGTAGTACGCCGCCGCGGCCAAATCCAGAACTATCCGGACGGGAATGATCCATATAAGCGCAGTCACGGGAGCATTGCGGGCTACCATCAGCAGGTTATTCCGGTGGACCAGGTAGGTCCGCCGGTCCAGATTATGCTTGGCCGCCTGGGCGCCTTTGTGATACACCACGGATTCCGGGGTAAATCCGATCCGGTACCCCAGCCGCAGCGCCCGCCAGCACCAGTCGATCTCTTCCTGGTACATGAAAAACGTCTCTTCCAGTTTGCCCACCCGGGCAAAGTCACGGATCCGTACCATCATGGCCGAACCGCTGGCCCACTGGATCCCGGCCGGATCATCGTACTGGCCGGTGTCCTTCTCCAGCACAAATCCGACCCGGCCGCGCACATACGGATATCCCAGAGCATCGATATACCCTCCCCCGCCGCCGGCATAGTCGAAGTAACTGCGGTGGTAGTAGGAACGGATTTTCGGCTGGCAGGCTATCAGTATGGTATCCGACATCATCCTTCTCACCAGATGTGTCAGCCACTTCGGATCTACCGTCGTATCGTTATTCAGAAGCACCGCCAACGGTCCGCCCACCCGGGACAGCAGCCGGTTGTTGGTGACTGCAAATCCGGGATTGTCCCTGTTTCTGGTAAAGCGCAACCGCGGATCAGGGAATTCCTGTTTGAGCTGCCTGAACCCGGCATTATCGGACCCGTTATCAACCACATGCACCGTGAAATCCGGGTATACAGTCCGGAGTACCGAATCCAGGCATTCCCGGGTATCCGATATGTTGTCGAAGCTGATAATCAGGATATCAACGTGAGGCCGGTCCATATTAGGTATCCGAAACCGCAATCAGGTCTATCGCCCCGATTGTCCGGGACAGCACCCGGTATATATAATTCCCCCGCCCCGGTTGCGGCTGTCCGATGCTGCCTTTGACTGCCATGGCAGCGTAATTGAAGATTACCTGCCTCACCGGCCGGGGAATGACGCGCCTTATCCGCAGCGGATCCAGGGCGAAGATCCGTCCGATTTTCTCCCTGCGCCCGGATTCGTAGGTTTCAACCGTCCGGTTTCCGTATACTCCGAAGAGTACGGTTTTCCGGAAACGTTTCCCCAGAAATTCCTCCAGCTCGCCCGCGGTAAATTCCCGGAAGTGAAACGGATTCTCGTTGTATCCCTGGGTCGTCTTGTTCGGCGTTGACAGTATCAGAACTCCCGGCTTCGTCAGATGCTTCCCGGCCGTCTCAAGAAGCTTCGCCGGATTCCTCAGATGCTCGATCACCTGAAAAGACACCACCACGTCATACCTGCGCCCGTCCGAAAACGTCTCCACCGGGGAAGTCAGGAATTTCAGGTTTCGTCTGGTATTTGCGGCCTGACACGTTTCTATGGTTGCCCTGTCTATATCAATTGCCGTAACCTGCCTGGCATTGCGGGCTATTAACTGCGCTCCGTACCCGGTTCCGCACCCCAGCTCCAGCACCTTTTTGCCGCGGACGTAGGCCACGGCAAACCGGTAAGCTGCCAGGTGCTCAAGAAGCACGGGGTAAACTGACGGATTATCCGGATCGGTCCGTTCTGCAGAGGCAACCTTTACCGGGAAACTCACGACTGCCTCCGTAAAAGGATTTTTTGCGTAACTGTCCATATTCCGTATCCCGCCCACAGGAATACCAGGGGGTAATACGGCAATGACAGTCTGGTTTCATTATTGAATACCGGGTAGGCAAGCGCCGTATAACCCCCCATTGCCAGCGACCATAAAACCAGCGGATGCCTCAGCCGGCGCCGGTCCGGAATCACGAAACTGAAAAGCCCGACCAGATGCAGGGATAGTATCAGCAGGTTTCCGGTCCGCAGCCATATTGCGTCAGCCGGATAAAACGGGTCGCGGTAAATAAACAGGTGATACTTGTCCCACATCCAGATATTATTGCGCAGCAACTGTCTGACGTAATACCCGGGCTCGCTTTTTATCTTGGAAATCAGTTTCTCCCGGTAGCTGCGGTCGTGGGCGACCAGTTTTTCCGGATCGGAATTATACAACCGGTAATACTCCCCGATATACTCCGTATACTCGGGTGTCACGGTGTAGGGTTCTCCCTGCATTTCACCGCTTCTGCCCATGGAAGATGAGATGTAAAGCGGGCCGATCAGGGTCCGGTACGGAGGGACAATGCTGGCAATTCCGAATGTCTGCAAATTAAGGTACACCGAGTAGGATACCGCTGCGGCAAACCCCCCCAAAGCAACGGGTACGAACAGCCACTTTTTCCGTATCACGAAGTATAATGCCATGACAGCCAGCATGACGGCAGTAAACTGAAACAGGGACATTTTCACGATTGCCGTATACCCGAGTACCGCACCCAGCGCAAACCAGAGATACGGTGTCCGGCTGAATTTCCGGGCCGTCAGGATTGAGGCCGCCCCAGTGACCAGTGTCAGCGTCAGGGTTTCCGTGAGGATCAGTCCGGTATATGAAGGCGTCAGAGGTTGCAGCGCTGCCACTGTGAAAGCTGGCATGGCTGCTTTCGCGCCGAACAGACGCCGGGCGAGCACGTAGACCAGGACAGCTGTGATAAGATCCAGAACTGCCTGACTGATTCGGACTGCAGAGAGGGCCGCCGGACCGAATATAATCTGATGGACCGCCAGAAACAGCGGGTAGCCCGGAGCCATATTGCAGCAGTTCGCCCGGGCTGTCCCGGCTGCGATATCACGTCCCGCCTGAAAGTAGTAATACGCGTCCCATTCCAGATTCTTCGGCGCCAGATCTGACAGCCACAACCTGAGAAGTAACCCGGCCAGAAGCACTGCCAGGATATATATCCGTCTCCCCGTCATACAACGTATAGCATACACTATGGATTTTTCCGGGCAACGGCAAACAGACAGTCTCCCCGATCGCCCCGGCGGATTACAAGATCTACGGAAAATACCTGAGACAGTAGTCGTAGTGCCGGCTCCGGCCAGACAGGCGCAGGTACGGCATCCCCCTGCTTTATCCGCCACCGGATCAGGGGCAGAAGCAGATACGTCTGCCACAGGTTCGTCAGCGGAAAACCCCACTGAAAAATCCGTTCGACCGTAAATCCGGCGTTTTTCAGAATGTAGCTCAGATCATTCCGGGTATACCGTCTGACATGACCGGCCAGGCGGTCAATCTCACCGAATTTACGGGGATTTGCCGGTACCGTAATGATGAAACTGCCGCCCGGTTTTAGTACCCGGTACGCTTCGCTGACCGCTACCCGGTCATGGATGACATGTTCCAGGGTTTCACCGGCTACGACCGCGTCCATACTGGCCGGGGGGTAGGGGATTTTTGTCGCATCGCCCGTCCGGACATGCACCATTTTGCGCCAGGCATATCCCGCAACCGTTGCCTTCACCCGGGCAACCGCTTTGGGGGACATATCAATTCCGTATGCGTGGTATCCCTGTCTGGCCAGCCGTACCATCAGGCTGCCGCCGCCGCACCCCAGATCCAGCACATTTCCCTTAGGGAGAACTGACTTTATTGTCCGGATTATCAAACTTTCCCGGAAATAATGCTGCGGCCCGGTGAAGGAAGCTTCATCCCCCCAGTCGATGGTTTTTGCCGTATGGCGTAATCTCCCTGACATTACACAATCCGCCTGTCTTAGCTTTTGACTGTTAAACATCTGATGCTCCGGGATCTGATGAATATCAGCGGACTTATAAATCCATTTTCACTGCCGCCCGGATGACGCTGCCGTTTCTGACTGCGGCAATTGCTTCATTTATCCTGTCCAGGGGGTATGTTTTCGTAATCAGTTTAGCAGGATCGAATGCTCCGGTTCTCTCCAGCCGGATCAGCCTGGGGATATCGTAGGCCGGATCGGCGTCGCCGCCGTGGCTGCCGGTCAGAACTTTGTCAAAATGCAGCGGGAATGAATCGATAGACATGGTTTCGCCCTTTCTCGGTACGCCCACCAGCACCGTCCGGCCGGCCGGCGATGCGCTCCGGTAAGCCAGTTCCCGGATACCGGCTATGCCGGTAGTGTCGACAGTCACATCAGCCCCGGCATCACCAACGACCGGTCGGACCGCCTTTTCAATATCTGTTTTTGAACCGTTTAAAGTATGGGTTGCCCCGATTGTCCGGGCAAAATTGAGTTTGGAATCCAGGATGTCAACCGCCACTATCGGATTGGCGCCGGCTACCCGGGCGGCCAGAATTATTGCCGATCCGACTCCTCCGGCCCCGTATATGATAATCGACTCGCCGCTTTTCAGGCCGGCGTCGTTATGCACCACCCCGAATGCCGATGTAATGGCGCAGCCGTAAAGGGATGCTGACTCCAGACTGTAATCTCTGGGTATCGGCGTCACCCGGTTTTCCGATACCACGGCGTACTCGTTGAAAGTAGTCACCCAGCCGGCATTCACCTTTTTCTTACCCCACCGGTATACCGGAGTGGCGGACTGGATGCCCCGTCCCTGCCGCCAATGGAGCACCACATGGTCGCCCCGTTTAACTTGTGTCACACCCTGCCCGACTTTTTCCACTACTCCCCCGCCTTCATGCCCCAACAGGTGCGGCAGGAACTTATCGGGACCTTTGGCGCCGTCGATTTCATTAAGCTGCGCCCCGCAGATGCCGGAATACCTGACCCTCACCAGGACCTGTCCGTAGTCCGGGGTTTTCGGCAGATCGATATCCGCCACCACCAGCGGTTTTTTTAGTTCTGTCAGGATTGCCGCTTTCATACTAGATTTTCCCCGTTGAAGATTTTCCGAGAAGGATTATACATCATACCTTTAATAATAATCCCCGTTGGAATTTTTCAGCGGATTCCTTTCCGAACGGAGGCTGGCTAGTTGTTCACAGTACTATACCTAATACTTGGGAAGTCCATACCAACTGTATATTCGGATCTGATAAATCCTCTCTGTCCCAGCCAGAGTGAGGATTAGAAATCCCGGAAAAATTTCACCCGGGGCGTCCTTTCTTTCCCCGATTTCTTTGGACGAGCAAAGAAATCGAGTATGTTATTTGAGCAAGCAACGAAAAAAGGGTTTACTCAAAATAAATAAACTCGTAATCCCCGGTATACCCGAAATGCCGGTAGAGCCAGACCCATTCCCTTTTGCTGAAAAAGGCAGCGCAGGTGAGCGCCCAGCACTGTAAATTGAACTGCTCCGGGTCGTTCCTATAGCTCTCGACCGCAATATACTTGTGTTTTCCCACCCGCTCGATTTCGCCCAATGCCGCAGCCAGTTTGTCGATGGTCAGATTGTGGAGCGTAGTGATGGAAATTACCAGATCGAACTCCCAGTCCTTAAATGGGTATGTATCCTCTGCCCGGTGGACCCGTAAGTATTTCCGGATTTCCTTCGGAGCGTGTGACAGCCCCCAGCGGGAAATATCCATGCCCACGATAGTGGATTGGGGCAGCAGTTTCTTGAGTTCATAGAGAAGGAACGCCTTGCCGCAGCCGACATCGAGAATCCTGGCATTCTTTTTCAGTTTGTAGGTACGGATCAGTTTCCGGGCGACTTTTTCCCATCTCCCGTCGTAGCGGTATCCGCCGTAACCGTACCGCCTGTCCCCGTCCCAGTAATCCCGGCCGTACTTTTTGGCCACTCCCATGGCCTCGACCTTGTTGTCCGTCATCCGGCCGATATAGTCCCGGGTTGTCCGTTTATGTAGTGGGGTAATGATCCGAAGCAGCTTACCCATAAATCCTTTACCGGGAAGGGTACGGCAACGCTAATAGCCTGTCAAGCGCCGTGGTATAATTCCCCCATGTCAGCCGAAATAGTCCCTGGCGCGCACGAATGGCATATTCCCCCATCCCAGGAAACCGGTATCAGTCCCGGCCGGAAAACCCGTCTGGATGACGCGGCTGCACTTGACCGGTCGACCGGGTCACATTTCCCGTCAGCGCTCCGATTGGAAATCGAATCGGCAGCCGTGGACAACAATGTTGACCGGTCTTTGGTCATCGGATCATACCGCGCGTCGCTTTCCCCGGAAAAAGCTGCCGAAATCCGCCGTAAGTACGAAGACCGGATGTTCTACATCGGCTGTATCCACGGCGGCAGTCCGGAACTTTTATCACACCTGAATGAACTGGCCGACGCCAGGGAAGCTGATCTGCCTGATACGGTATTTCTGGGCGGCGATTTGCCGGGCGCCAAAGACCTGAGCACGGTCCGCCAGAAGAAGCTTTTCTACGACAACCTGATGAACCGGGTGAATCTCCTCGTCTCCCAAAATCCCGATATCTCGCCGGCGGAAATTCTTGGCAGCACTGCCGGTGCGGCCGGCACCGAAAGTCCCACCATCCGCGCCGGAGCCATCCGGCTTCTGCGTTTTGCCATCGAAGATATGGGGGGGACAAAGCTTACCGATCCCGGTGACCTAACACCGCTTCTATCACTAGCCCGGCAACAGATGAAGGCATATCCGGTTGCGGATTTACCCGCTATAACGGATGAAACTCCACCCGACGGGGTACTCGGAACATATATTTCCTGGATCAGGCAGGCCGTGGCGGAACCCCCGGCAGTCGGGCTTAACTCCGGCACCTGGGTGAAGACTCTGCCCAAAGAAATCCGCCAGAACTATATGGACCAGTACGAAGAAAGTGCTAGACAGCTTTCCCTGCCGCTTCTGAAACTGAAAGGTCGGGGCGTCAAAATAGTCTGGATCGAGGGTAACGAAGACATGCCGGCCGGTCAGGACGCGATTTCCCACGGCCTGGACCGGGTATTTGATACCCAAAAATATCTGGAGGGTATGGGGATAAACTGCACCAAAGAAATCAGCGGACTTCGTTCTAAAGCGACCTACCACATCCTGGTACCGTTTAACGAACTCAAGTATCTGGGAAACGTGCCGGAAGACAGATTGGAGCTAATTGCTGACGAGGTCAGTCAGGCCAGATCCGAGGGTCTGGAAATAATCATGCTGGCCCACCACCATCTGGATAACCGGCGCCACGCCCCGGGCAGAAAACCGGGAAAGCAGGATGTCCTGATGATCGATAATCTGAAATCTCTGATACACCGTTACCGCCCCCGTCAGCTGATCTATGCCCACCAGCACGGAGAAATGCCGGAAATTCCCGATGTGAATGCCAAATATGCGTATGATCACACCATGGTCTCTTATCTGCCACTGGAGTCTATCGGTGAATATGATGCACCGGCGAAGCATCCGGCCGGTGACCGGGATTTTGCCGGTCCCGACCAGCCGGTCAAAAGAATCCTGTGATATAATCAGTTTCCTGGCCCGCACAATCTCCTATGGCTGTTGAGGACGATAGACGCCGTTACCTGGAGCTTCAGGCGCAAATCATGCCTGAAGAAAGCCTGGCCGGACTGCTGCGTAATCTGGGATTTGACGGAGCGAATTTTGTCGTCCGGGGAGATCCGGGGGATTCCTGGTACGGAGTCGCGGAAGGCTTGGAAAGGCAGATTATCCGCGATAACGGCAACGTCCACGAACCACTTACCTACCGTCTGGAGAATGACGATTCAGGCGGACAAACAGAAACAATCACTCCCTTTTACGTCACCGCTGACGGAACCAGGATTGAATTGATCGATGCTGCGTATGATCCTGATAACCGGCGTTTTAATGTCCTGACTCACGTCCAGAGCGGCCGGGAACGGGTTTTCGTTGAATATCATACGGTCGCCGAGCTGCGTGAGCTGATGCAGCTGCCGCTTGACTGACCATAATTTTCCCGCGGCATATATGCTGGCCCAGGAAACACCCAAGTCCGGAGAATTTACGTACCAAGGCACCATTGACATTGCCTATCCCTGGGATCTGCCGGAAAAACTGACAGGTCCGGCGGTAATGTTTGATGTGATCTCTGCCTCCCAGAACATCAACCGCCTGGCTATCAGCGCGAAAAGACTTTATGTGGTGACCCGGGACACCGTCCGCGCAGCCCTCAATCGGTTTCCCGATGCCGCCCTCTTCGGCGAAAGTCCTGATCCGGACCTGTCCGGGAAATTCACCTGTTCCAATCATCCGGCCGAAGTGGCAGCTGCCGACGTTAGTGGGAAGACGGTCGTAATTCTGACCAACAACGGTACCTACACCTTAAGCGAGCTGTGGAGTAAGGGGGCCGGTCCGATAGTGGTGGGCAATTACTCCAATCTCCGGACCCTGTCGGAATGGCTGGTTACAAATCACGGCAGGGCGGAACGGATCACACTGGTACCCTCGGGCGGCCGGGAACCGGTATTTGCCGGAGATCCTAACCTGATGGAGGACCAGCTCTGCGCCGAGACTGTCAGGGATTTGCTGCTGGGTAATGATCCTGACCTGCCGGCGGTATTTGCTAAATCCATGGAATTTTACCGGATACAGTATCCGCCTACCGACGCCACCACTCCCGAGGACTTTGCCCTGATTTTTACGCCCGACGACTTGTACCCCGTTGTACCTGTGTTGAGGGTTGAGGACGGACTCTTAAGAGTTTACGACGCGCTGCGTGAGCCAGCGTCCGCGTCCTGACCCGACCACCCAGGAGCTTCCGGGCTGCCCGGACTATCCCATCCCCGGATATGCCGTAATATGCCAACTGCTCCAGTTGTGTACCGTAGTGGAGGGTGAATTCGTCCGGAAGTCCGATCCGCGTCAGCGGCCGCACGAGTCCCTCGTCAAGCATCAGCTCCCCGATGGCGCTGCCCAACCCCCCAAGCCGGACTCCCTCCTCAATAGTGACTACACCCCGGACTTTGGCGATCCGCGACAGAATCCCGTCTTGGTCCAGCGGCTTGACGGTCGGGACATGGAGAACTCCGGCTTTAATCCCCTCAGCAGCCAGCATTTTCCGGGCAACAAGTGCAAACTGCAGGGTGATGCCGGTGGTAATGATCAGTAAGTCCGAGCCGGTAGCTACCGGCACGGCTTTGCCGATTCTGAAGGGTACGTCGGCCGGGGTGACTACGGGATCCCCGCCTTTGGCGAGCCTGATATATATCGGCCCGGGCCAGTTGAGTGTCAGAGGCATCAGCCGTGCCATCTCCGCTGCATCAGCCGGAGCGATAACCGTCATGTTGGGTACGGTCCGGAGTATCGCCAGGTCATCTGTCGCCAGGTGGGTCGGTCCCAGCGGCACGTAGACGAATCCGCCACCCGAGGCGATGATCCTGACCGGCAGGTTCGGGATGGCTACGTCGAGTATCACCTGCTCCAGGCACCGCCGGTAGGCAAACACGGCGATGGTATTGAAGTACGGCACTTTGCCCGATAACGCCATTCCGGCCAGCATGCCCGTAAGATGCTGCTCCGACACTCCTTCCATGAAGAACCGGTCCGGCATTTCGGCTTTGAACTTATCGAGTGTCCCGTGTCCCAGGTCCGATCCCACGAATACCACCCGTTTGTCTTTTTTAGCTAACAGATAAACCTGTTCCAGGCTGGTCTTTCTCATATGATTACGGTTCCGGTTATTATGATTTAAGCTGCATGCAATGGAAAATTTCTTTATCGTTTTCCGGTCTTGAATTTTACGTTGTAGTTTTGACTTTTGATTTTTGAGTTTTGAATTAACGGCATACTAAACATTTTCACCAGCGCTTAATTCTCTGACCCCCGTTGTCTTAGATTCGCGTATAACATTTCCACATCCTCATCACTGAGTTTTGTTTTGTGGTGCCAGGACACGTTATTTTCTATCCCCGCAATCCCCTTGCCCTTGACCGTATGGCAGATGACTACCTGTGGCCGGCTGGGTTTATTCACTGCTTTCAGAAATGACTGCCTGAGCTTTTTTACGTCATGCCCGTTCACCTGTTCTACGCCAAATCCGAAGCTTTTCCATTTGGCAGCCAGCGGCTCCAAATCAAGCACTTCCCGCGTCCGCCCGTAGCTCTGCATGTGGTTATAGTCAACAATTACCACCAGATTTGTCAGGTTATGCTTGGCAATGGAAAGCGCCGCTTCCCAGACCGAACCCTCCTGGCTCTCAGCGTCACTAATGACTACGAAGACCCGGTGCTTCTGTTTGTCGATTCGGGCAGAAAGCGCCATCCCCACCCCGACTGACAACCCATGCCCCAGCGATCCGGTACAAGCCTCGACTCCCGGGACTTTGCGGCTGTCCGGATGCTGACCGAACATGCTGTCAAATTTCACGAATGTAGGCAGCAGTTCCGGAGAGAAAAATCCCTTATCGGCAAGTATGGCATAGAGGGCCACTGACCCATGGCCTTTGCTCAGGATAAACCTGTCACGCCCGGGCCAGTCGGGTTTGCGCGGATCGTACCTGAGAACCGAGTCATACAGCACTCTGAGGATCTCAACCAGCGACAAATAACTGCCCAGGTGTCCCCGCCGGGCTGAGGTATATGCGGACAGGATCAGTTTCCGCAGCGCCAGCGAGCGCCGGTCAAGCGGAATGGATTTACGGTAATTATTCCTCATAATTCGCCGCTGAAGGGCAAATTTCCGGTCCGGACTTCCGCGGCAATCCGTGACAGCATTGACTTGGCTTTAGTCAGTTGCCGGCTCTGGACCCCGGCGTCTTCCTTCCGGAGAAACGCATTGAGCATGATCATACACCATTTCAGAGCGCAAATCCGGTATACAGACGGCAGGCGGGCCCGGAGATCCGCATTTTTGTAAAGGGGGTATGCCTTATGGAAGAAATAGCGCTGCTCCACCTGGGCCAGTTCCATTGCCGGATGGAGCAGGAAATCCGAAATAAGTTTGGCCGGATCATCCCAGCCGAAATACTCAAAATCCAGGAAAATAATCCGTCCCCGGTCATCTTTGAGCGCATTGTGGAATCCGAAGTCGGAAGGGCTTAAAGTCCTGGCTTTACGGGGCAGACGGGTAAACCGTGTCAGTCCGGCCCGGGCATATTCTCCGGCTGCATAATCGGCAGTCTCCCGGAAATACGGCAGAAACCCGTCCCTGAGAAACTTCTGCAGTCGGGTATCGGCTACCCGCACCAGTCGGGCATACCGTCGGCGTACCGCATCCAGGTATTCGGAAAGCGAGAAACACGCTTCCGAGGCCCGGCTGAACCTCTCAGAAGAGGTCTTGCGGCTTAATGACCTAAGCTGCCGCAGGAACCGGACTGCCTGATCGAAATCAGCGATTGTTTTTGTCTCTGGGCGTACTCCGGTCATATGCCGGTATATTCCGATTGCCCGGCTTTGGTTTCGTCCCACCGGTTCCGGCACTTGCCGCAAACCCTGCGCCCAGAGGTACTTGAGGCTCCGGAATTCCGTTTCCAGCCGGTTCCGATGGTCCCGGGGTCTTCGCTTATACACCTTGACCAGGTACCGTCCGGAATCCGTATCCGATATATAAATTGTACTGTTGAATCCGGCCGGACCCGGTCTTAGGGATAAGCCGGTTGTCCCCAATATCCTGCTCACAATATCTTCTAATGCTGCCTTCATTTGCTCACCCGAAAAAGTATTGACTTACTTTTCCCCATGTCGGACAGGTCATCCAGGAACTATCAGTCGTATGGCCGAGCAGGATTTTTGTGACGGTTTCCGGGAATCCGTCTTCGCGAAAAACATCTTCCAGGTCATCGATGAAATGCGTACACCTGAGTTTGGCAATCCGTGCCAGCTTGTCGGCCCGTGTCGGCTCGAAAAAGATATTCTGTTCATTAAGCCGATCAGTTTCAGACCCTATTATGAACCTTTTCTTTAAAAACTGCATAGCTTTATTCCTCAGATTAATTCTGACTCCGTTCACCTCCACTAATTCAGCTTTATGGCTGATTATATATACCCTGATACCACTTCTGAGACATTCGCTGATGAATGGCACCGCTCCCCGGATAAGTCGGGCTTCCTCCATCCTGAGGCCGTAGGCAATTTTCTGGATATGGTGCCACACCCGGTCTCCGTGGCGCTCAAGTATGGCCTGCTTCACCGCATCCTTGCGGACCGGTATCCCCCGGCCGACCAGCCCCAGTTCCGATGCGCTGGCATGGAGAATGCGGTCAAAACTGATTATCGTATTATCAAGGTCAATGCCGATGACGGTTTCCATAATATCCGGTTTCTACCCACACTACTCTGACCGTCAATTTTACCATTTTTGAGCTTAGGTAGTCTGAAATTGACGAAAGGTAACTTTAATCCTATAATTAACAATCTAGTTTATTATATGCATGGCGCCCTGATACTTAAACCAGAAGCCGAGGATACGCTGAAAATATTCTCCGGTGTGGCACTGGACCTGGAAGGCACCCTGGTGGATCTTGAATCACTTCATCACCGGGCGCACCGGGAAGTAGCCGGAGCTTTGGGAATTACTCTTCCCGATTCGGTGGACGAAATCATGCGGCAGGTTCCGTCATTTGTCGGCGGTCCCGATACCGCGGTTATGGAGCAACTGCTTGAACTTGCCCGGAAAAATCCCGGTTCCGGAGATCTGCTCAAAGCCTGGAATGTCGGGAAGATGATCGAACTTAAGGATGCGATATTCGACGGGATGTTCAGTGAGGCCGTTTTCCGGCCGCGCGAAGGTTCCGCCAGACTGATCCAGATGGTCTCCCAGCTCGGAGTGCCGTACACCATCTGTTCGGTGACCAGGAGCACCCAGGCCGGCATCATTATTGACCGTTCGGGACTGCGGGAGATGCTGTACGGTAATCCGGTCCTTCTTAGGCATGACGTCAAACACGGCAAACCTTCGCCGGACGTCTATCAGCTGGCGGCAAAAGAGATGAATATCTCCCCTTCAGGGCTTCTGGTTTTCGAAGACTCGCCGACCGGAGTTAAGGCTGCAGTCGCAGCCGGTGCAACGGTTTTTGCCGTGCCTGCCGTTGTCGGAGAAGGAAACAAGCCAACTGAACTGATGGTAAAGACACTGACGGAATCCGGAGCAGCCAGGGTCTTTGACAACTGGAATGAAGTTGTTAAATATATCGAAAACAACACCTATATTTACCTGGAAGGGGTCAGGAACAACCGGGGTGATACTTTCTCAGTTAGTGATGCCGAAGGCAGGGTGACCGGAACACTGGTGAAAGCCTTCGGTGCCAAATCGCTTCTGGAGTCCGGATACTCCGCCAAACAGCCGGAAAATTTCCGGATCAACGGGGATTCTGACACGCCGGCCGGCACCGCCTTTGCCCGCCGTCCTGAAGTAAATTAGTTTAACCCGTCTTTCGGGGCCTTCCCGCTTTACGTCTCCCCTTATTCCCGTTATCGTGCTCTGCTTTCACGATGGCCAGCCAGGACGTCAGGATATGGTCCAGTATCAGCTGTATGTCCTCACACTGGCCGTACTTGTTGCTGTCAGCAATGACGGCGCAGTCTACGATGGCAGCCAGTTTCCCCCCGGTCTTAAACCCTAAGAATCCGATTGTTTTTGCCTGACACTTCCTGGCATACAGGACGGCTTTTATCACGTTCGGACTGTTCCCGCTGCCTGACAGCGCTATAACCACGTCCCCGCTTTCCACCAGGTTTCGCAGCTGCTGGACGAAAATATCCTCGTAACTCAGGTCATTGCCGAATGCAGTCATGATGGCGACGTTATCAGTCAGTGAATAGGCTTTGAACCGGGGTTCGCTGTCATCGTAAATCCGCGACAGCGTGCCTTTGCTCAGATCGCAGGACATATGCGAAGCGTTGGAAGCGCTGCCGCCGTTACCGATGATGAAGACCTTTTTCCCGTCCCGGTAAGCCTGGGTCAGGATTCCGACTGCCTCCCCTATCTTTATTTTATCCAGCATCACCAGGCAGCGGATCAGTTCCATGATGTAGGAGGAGATATGATCTTCGAGTATTTGGTTGACAGGGGATATCGTATTGGCTGCTTTGGTTTTAGGCATACCCGGATTTACCCGCAAGCTTTCCGGACAGGGCTTTCATGGTTTTGATGTTTACATATCTGATATCCGTCGTGGGGTCCGGCAGCTTTCCCGATTCGTAGGCGCTTTTAATATCGGATATGGCTTCCCGGATGGTGTGCCGGGGGGCAAATCCCAGCTCCCGCCTGATTTTGTCCGAATTGATGTGGTAGGACCGCAGGTCGTCCGTCGGTTTGACGGATATTTCTATATCCCTTTTTCCCAGGACTTTTTTGACCATGCGCGCAATATCCAATACCTTCATGTTCTCGTAACCGGCATTATAAATCTTTCCGGCAATTTTTTCCCCGGGGAACTCCATGGTTTTGACGTAGAGGTCGGTCATGTCGCCGATGTGGATGTTGGGCCGCAGCTGCGAGCCGCCGAATACCGTTATCCGGTTGTTAATCAGGGCATTGATGGTCAGGATATTCACGGTCAGATCCAGCCGCATCCGCGGGGAATAGCCGCAGACCGTAGCCGGCCGCAGGATCAGCACGGTAAAATCCCGGCTGCCTTTTTTTAATATGTATTCCTCCGAGAGCGCCTTGTATTTAGAGTAATCGGTGAGCGGTTTAAGCGGCAGGTCCTCGGTGACGTCGGATTCGGTTTTGACCCCGTAGACGCTCGATGAGGAGGCAAAAACGAAACGCGTTACACCTTCGTCGCAGGACAAGTCGGTGAGAAGTGCGGTCGCATCGTAATTCACTGTCCTGCCAAGAGCCGGATCGAGTTCGAAACTGGGATCATTGGATATACATGCCAGATGGATGACGGCATCGGCGCCTTTCAGAGCTTTTTCCACTGATTTCCGGTCCCGTAAGTCTCCCCGGAGTATAGTCAGTTTCGGATCCTTACCGTATTTACCAAAGACGTCTTCACCGTAAATAAACCAGTCAAGCACTCTCACCCGGTACCCTGCGGCCAGCAGTTTCGGCACCAATACAGCCCCGACATATCCTCCGCCGCCGGTCACCAGGACCGTCTTTATGGATCCCTCTCTTGATACCTTTTTCCCTGAGTCTGTCATCCCATTAATGATTTAAATTAGAATAATTTCCCTGTTTAGAACAATTAGATTAATTGGATTTGTTTCCGGTTATTTTAGTAATCTGGTGATATATTTTGCCAGGTCCACAAACTCGATCTGCTTTTTGTTGCCGATGACCTGGACTTTGAGAGCGCCGGCTACGTTACCCATAAAAGTCACCACGTCCGGCGGCATGCCGGCGTAAACGCAGGGTGAGGCAATGGCAAACAGCGCGTCCCCGGCTCCGACCCGGTCCACGATCCGGTCGGTTAGCGCCGGCACCTCGACGAATCCCGCCTGCTGGGAATAACCGACTGCGCCGTATGGTCCCTTGGTGACGATCATGAACGAACATTTCAGTTTCCGCTGGATCGAGCGGATCAACAGTGTCAGGTCGCTGAAACGGTCCTGGGTCGCCAGCCGGATTTCCTGGTTATCGATGCAAACGAAGTCAGCCCGCGGGTATTTAGTGACGACATTGAATCCGAAATTAGCGCTGTTGGTCTGGACGTTTAATGCGATATATCTGGCGTGCCGGCAGATATGGCGGATGGTCTTGGGTGTCATCATGCCGTGGCCGTAATCGTTGACCACCACCAGGTCGAACTTCGGCAGTTCTTTTTTCAGGTACCCCAGGATTAATTTTTCCGTTTGCTCCGGCAGCACGAAATCCTCATGCAGGTAGCTGATCTGGAACAATTTCTGCCGGTTATTCAAGTCGAGGAACCTGCGTTTAATGATGGTGGGGTCTTTGGACTGGTAAAGAAAGACCGGCTTGACCTGGGGACGCAGACGACGGGTGATAAACGACCTGAATGAATTTTTCTTCCCGAGTACTGTCAGGAGCGTCAGGTTTCGGGAAAGGGATGACAGGTGGTTGACAGTCGCCAGGACTCCGCCCATGTAGGACTCGTCCGCCACATACCGGTGCACCATTACCGGTTCCTTGGATGATTTTCCCATCGGCAGGCAGTAATGGTACTGGTCGATAATGGCATCCCCGATTACTAGAATTTTGAGTTTTTTCAGTTTTGTCAGGTCGGCAATCAGTTTTTCCGACGTGTATTTCCGTTTCATTTCCGTCAGGAACCGTTTAGTCCGGGGAGGATACACCTCCAGGTAATCGCTGATGATTTTGGACGAGCTGTAGATGACCGCATCATCGGTAAATATCAGCTGTCCGCCGACTGACAGCACCGCCTTCTCCTCTTCGCCCAGCTTCCGGGGTACCGACGGTGTCGGCTTACGGTTGCGGTAATCAGGCCCTTTTACGTAATAATCCGGCCGGATTTTCCGGATAGCGTCAACAGCCGAACCGGAGTTAACTATCGCTATGTAGTCAATGAAGGCAATCGCAGCCAGCACTTCGGCCCGCAGCTCCTGACGGAATATCGGCCTGCCGGGCCCTTTGTTGACGAACTTATCGGCGGTGATGGTGACGATCAGCACGTCACCGTGGTTACGGGCGGAGGCGAAATGCCTGACATGACCCGGATGTACGAGGTCAAAAACCCCGTGGCACAGAACTATTCTTTTGCCGTCTTTCTTCAGTCTGGCGGTAATCTTTGCCAGACTTGAGACGCGTTTTATTTTGGATAACTGCCCTTCCATCTTCGCAATGATAATATCATCTTTCTTACGGGATTCAAGGAAAGAAAACCAATCTATCTGCGGGCTATGCGGTTAATTTTTCTGATGTACCGGTCTGAGGCTTCCGTATCCCCCTCCTCCGGTGCCCAGGTAGCAAAATCTGAACTGCCGGAACTGAAAGGACCGCTGATGATTTCGTGGATCACGGCGGTTTGGGTCTGAGGTATCTGGGTATGCCAGGTCATCTGCGGTATGCGGCAGGCAAACGGTTGCCCCGTTTTTCCAGCCCGCAAACTGATCCGCCGGACCGGTTTACCGGTATCGTCAAAAAGTATTATCAGCAGTTCTCCCTCGATAATATGTGTGGACTCGGTTTTCGTGTGGTGCCGGTGCGGCCTGACATACGTTTTCCGGTCCATGGCGATGATCATTTCCTGTACCGCTGCATCCGGTCCGGAATGGAGGCATACCCGCGCCCTGCCTAACTTGTCCTTCCGGGATGAATCCTTCAGCCTTCTGATCAGACCGGTGTCAATGGTGATAATGCTTTCGTTGAAATAAAACGTCGTGCTTTTAGCGGACGGGTATTTTTTTAGCATAACCGTAATTTCTTTACTTTTTCGGGTTAAATGCCAGGACGAAATAATACCAGCTCATTTTGGGGTGTCCCGTATGCACTACCTCGTCGTTCATCGATAACGCGACCGTCCGGCCGAACACGGATTCCATCAGGTCCGTCAGCTCCTTCTGATCGTAACATTTGATATGCCCGGCCTGGCTCAAGTGTCCCTGATACGGATATGAATAGATGCTCGGGGTTCCGATGACGGCCATGCCGTCAGGTTTCAGGTGCGTTGCCATGGCTTTCAGGAGTTTCCGGCCGTCTTCAACTGCCATATGCTCGATTACGTCCAGGGCAATGACCACGTCGAACTTCCGGTTCCGGGGTAGATTGTAAAGATCTATTACCTTGAAAGTTACATTATCACGCCGGTTTACGGACCGGGCTTCGGCAATTTCATGCTCCCTGATATCGATACCGGTGACGTGTCCGGCATGCTGTCCGAGGAAGATGTCTCCCAATCCCAGGCCGCAACCCACATCCAGTACCGTATCCGACGGTTTGACAATCCGGGCGACGAACTTGTAACGGGCCAGGCGGATTAAGAGCCGGATCATGTTTTTGTCGACCAGTTCGGCAATTTCCGGCGGCAGGGTGACCCCGTCCGGATAATCCCGGTAATATTGGCTGTAATGGGACGATAAGAGTTCTTTATCCCGGTTATACCTGCCCGCATCGACGGTTTTCTTAGATTTTTTCATACATTAATTTTTAATCTTCTGATCCTGCTGTTCCTCTGACGATTTTTAAGATTGTCACGCATCCGGTCCGGCGCGTTACCGGGATTTTTCTCCCACATATCCCGGCTGGCCAGAACCATTGCAATTCCGGTTATGATATCAGTCTTTGGTTTCCATTTCAGGATTCTCCTGATTTTATGGAGATCCGGGTAGGCTGACATTATTTCACCGGACAGCGGCTTGGCATGCACTATCCTGCCGCCTAACAGACCGGCAAGTTTTTTCAGGTCCGAAACTTGACCGCTGCCGGCGTTGAAAATTTCCCCGAATATGGAAGACCGCGCAGCGGTTACCAGGGCGTCAACGGCATCGGCGACGTACGTAAAGTCACGTTTCTGACTTCCGTCGCCGCTGAGGGTCACATGTCCTTCAGTCAGGAGCTGGTTAAGAAACATGGTTACTAATGCTCCGTATGAACCGCCGGGCCTGATTTTCGGTCCGTAAACGTAGTAAAGCCGGAGGCTGACGACCGGCAGCCGGAAAACCTGGCCCCAGTGCATGACGTACTCCTCACCCAGGAACTTCGTCAGTCCGTAGGGTGACACGGGTGCAACCGGTGCCGTTTCCGGCGTCGGGCACCGGGCATTGCCGTAGCAGGTGGATGACGCAGCGTAAATAAGCTTTTTTACGTTTGCTTTGCGCGCGGCTTCGAGTACATTGACCGTTCCGCTGACATTGGTTTCATGGAATGCAAAAGGTTCTGCCAAAGACTTGGCATTCCCCGAACGCGCTGCCAAATGAAATACCCAGTCGGTACCGTGGAAATATTCAGCCTTCAGCTGCCGGCTGTCAGTGATATCGGCCTCAATGAATCTGATCCGTGACCGGTCGGTTTTACCTGCCAGATGCTCATCGGAACCCCCGGCAAAGTTACCGATACCGGTCACATCATGTCCGTCGGCGTATAGCCTGTCGACCAGATGGCTGCCGATAAAGCCTCCGGCTCCGGTTACCAGCACTGTCCTTTTCATATTTATTTTAGCCATACTTCTTTTTTAGAATAATCAGGTCAATTAGGTTAATTAGAATAATTTATTCTTTTTTTAAGATATATATCCTTCACTAAAGTAATGATCGTTTCCAGAGTCTCCCGGACGCTTTTGCCGGTTACTGCTTTGGACGTACCGTGCTTTCTGCCCGTATAAATGAACGGAATTTCCTCAAAAGGATATCCCAGATGCCGCAGCCGGACTTTGGCTTCGGCGTATATGGCAAATCCGTCTGACTTAAGATTCAGGTTTTTAACCGCTTCGGTGAGGTATATGAATGACCCGTTGAAGTATTTCAGGTTCATTCTGAAAACAGCGTTCATCAGCACCACGAACGACTTGGATATCAGATGGCGGAATGCCGAACGGTTACTGAGGTCCGTCGGATAACAGGTCACGACCGTGCGGTCGTTTGCCCGCCTGACTAGCTGCGCCAGGGATGCGGGTGATGTATCGTTATCACCGGGGAATCCCACCACGTACCGCTTCCGGGTCAGGCTGACACCACTGCGGAAAGAACGGCCGAATCCCCGGTTTTCCCGGTGGTGGACCACCCGGATATGCCGGCTTTTCCGGCCGTACTTATCGGCAACATTGCCGGTTGAGTCATCCGATCCGTCGTCTATGACCAGTATCTCGAAGTCATCGGTAACTTTGGGGACTTCCCGCAACAGACCGTCCAGGGCCGGACCCAGATTCTTTTCTTCGTTGTATGCCATCACGATGATACCGGTACCGGTTTTTCCTGTCTTCGCCCTGCTCAATTTACTAACCTTCTTCATACGTGTCCGCCTTTCCGCCTGTTTGTTGACGGACGGATTGTTCTGACATTAAATCCGGGCTTCACCGTTTGTCCTGCACTTTCAAGCACCCTTCTGATTCCGTGGTTAAAACGTACCTTTGGAGTCCACCCCAAATATTTTTTAATTTTCTTTATATCCGCCAGAGTTTTATTGACTTCTCCCGGCCTTCTGGAGACATATGTCACCGGACCGCCTAGCAGTTCCACCAGTCGATTGAGGCTGACTGACCGGCCGCTGCCGACGTTAAATACTTCCCCGGCAACATCCGACCGGGCAGCAGCCAGAAACGCTTCAACCACGTCATCGATATACACGAAATCCCGGCTCTGGCTGCCGTCACCGGCTACTGTAAACGGCTTCCTGTCCGTTTTCTGCCCGACAAAAAGTGAGACTACTGGCCCGAAGTTCCCACCGGTCCGGATTTTCGGCCCATAAACGCTGGTCATCCTCAGGGATATCGTCGGCAATCCGAATGCCCGATGCCAGTGCAGTGTATAGCGTTCGCCTGCCAGCTTAGTCAGGGCATACGGGAATTCCGGCTTGAGTAGCGCCGTTTCCGGGGTAGGAAACTTTCGTGGCTGGCCGTAACACGAATACGATGCCGCGTAGACGAACCGTTTCACCTTAGCCTTATGGGCAGCAATCAGCATGTTCAGCGTACCGGTGGCATTGACGGCATGGTACTCCGGCGGATTCTCGAGCGACTTGACGTTACTGGAGCGGCCGGCGAAGTGAAACACCCAGTCGACGCCCCGGAAATATTTCTCCCGTAGCGCCGTGCGGTCAGACACGTCTGCCTGGATCAGCCGGAGCAGGTTTCCATACTGTTTCGACGGTAGATGCTCTTCCTTACCCCGGGAAAATATATCCAAGCCGGTAACACTGTGGCCCTTTTCCAGTAAGTGATCCACCATGTGACTGCCGATGAAACCCCCCGCGCCGGTAACCAGTACGTTCATAAAATCCGGTAAATAAATTGTGGGATGCTTAGAATAATTAGGTTAATTAGAATAATCAGAATAATTATTTTCCCGTCAATAACTTCGCTCCCACGCTCTTCCAATACCGGGCATACCCGGGCAGATTATACAGCCGATTGTATAACATCAGGATAAATGTATGCAGCAGAAAGTAGGAGCGGTGGTAAACCGGGAAATACCGCCGGCCCCGATTCACAAGTTCGCCGGATTCGGTCAGCCGGATCAGCCGCACAACCATGACTTCCCGCTTGGAATATTTCTTCTCAAGTGCAGTCTCTGCGATTCCGGGTTCTCCTGCATCAGCTATTTCGGTCAGGATATGGATCCGGAGTGACGTAACTGTGAGGCCGAAAACCGTCAGGACAACGGAAAAACAGACCAGTCCGAAGAGAATGAATGATATTACCGGATAAGCATAAAGCGGTAACAAATCCGGCACCGGTCCGCTGTTTAGTAAATACGCTAGAACTGCCGCGGATATCAGGTAATGGCAAATTGTGGCGTATCCGAATGCAGCCATAAGGCTCCTGAGGATTGCCTGTTTGTATTTCCCGGACATTACGAACGTCTGCAGCGCCATCATTGCGGCTGAGCTGGTTATCGCCTGGATTATTATCAGCCGGTCAATATTCATCCCGTCTCCCCTAATCCCAGTAACCGCCGGTATGTACCAAACGCTGCAGCGATAATCCGGCCTGTCCCGGTTGCCACCAGTCCCTTCCGGGTCCTTTTTATCCAGCCGGTACTGATCAGATCCGCAATCCGCTTGTCGACAATCGACCGGTCCGGGAATTCGGATAATACATCGTCAAGCGTCATACTGCCCTTCTCCCTCGCCAAAAGTACGATTACGGACGAAGGGCTTTCATCCCCCAGAAACGGGCTAGCGGAAAAAGACACATACGAAAAAGCCGCAAATCCGTATATCGCAATTCCGGTCAGCGGCAGCGGTGGCGTGATGTCCCTGAACCATTCCCCAAGTGCCACAATTGCCACTGCCGCTAGGATACAGGCAACCGCAAAATCCGCTACCACCTTTCCGATTCCGATACTCCGGGCATTGGGACGCCTGACCATAATATGAATCACTAGAGTTGCAATAAACAGTAGGATGCTGGCAAGTACGCTAATCATATATGCTGGCAGCGGAATAACGCTCCGCAGTGTCTTATTAATTTATTGCGAACACGATCCTTTCCCTTATTTTCACAGTAAATACTTAAACGGATTCAGCTTGATTCGGATTATCCGTTTTCTCAGAGTTCCAGCAATCGTGTATATAATAACTGTTATGATCATGCTCCATCCGAACACTAGTAATTGCTTATAAAGTAAATCCGCAATTGTACAGTTGGCATGGCAATTATACTTAAGCCTATAAATAACCAGGTAGTGAATCAAATATACTCCATAGGAATATTGACCGACTTTTTCAAATATATTTATTGTCCGGTGATTAGCTTGTATCTGTCTGTGTCGGTTTCTCTTATGGTTTTCACCCTCTGATGTGACTATGAAATATATGACTATGCTTACGGTTAAAATAGGCAAAATGAACATAATATTAAAAAGATTAGAATTATAATCGATTAGAAATTTTTCGGTAACATAAGAGGAAATAATATATAGTATCACGAGACTTACGTTGGCTCCTATTTCCATCACTTTTTTTACTGCCGGGCGACCTGTAATTCTTTCCTGTTGCTCACTACTGTTTTTATTCGTAAATAGTATATTTATGAAAAATCCGATAAGAAAGAAGCTTAAATTAACTGCTACGGAAGAATAGAAAGTGATATCATAATACATCCTGTTCTGAAGTAAATATGGCATGGAAAAGGTGAACGGAATTAGTAAAAAATATACCAATATGATTAACCACGGTACGTATACAGGTACTCGAAATAACCGGATCATACGGTTCACAAGATAGATTAGCGGAGACAGGATATAAAGCTGAATCACTACCGATACAAACCAGAGATATCCCAAATACCTGTCATTAATCAGATTGGCTGCATTAAAGAAAAAAAATGGAGCAAGTTTGGTTTCGGTATATCCATAGGGAATTATATGAACAAAATAGATATATATTATTGTCAGGTAGTATAAAGGCGCAATCTTCATTAACCGATGTATATAAAAACGGATTAGATTTCGGGGTGATAATGTATATCTTCCGGCAAAAAAACCCTTTCCGATTAAGTAGCCCGAAAGTATAAAAAACGTCCAGACTCCTACATATGGGCTTGATGATAGTAACCAGTAGTTAGGGCTGGCATTATGAAAAGCATATACTGGGTAATATGAATAGACGTGCCACCAGACAATCAGAATAATTGAATAACCACGTAAAGCCAACAGTGGATCATAAGCTTTTGTTGTTAGTAAAAGCGTCCGCAATAATTTCATACCAACTCAAAAACAGCTATACTACTTTAAAGTAAAAATAATCTATTCTTACCGGGAAATCCCACATCTGTCTGTTCGAATAATTAAGGAATTACTTTCTGAAAAAAATATCGGTTAAGAGTATTCCGATCGTTTCCAGAGTCTCTAAGAGGCTTCTGAACGATATCGCTTTGGTGGTACCGAATTTCCGGCCGATATGCTCAAACGGTATTTCTTCAAATTTCATCCCCATATACCGGAACCGGACTTTGGCTTCGGCGTATACGGCAAATCCTTTGGACTTTAAATTCATCCTCTGCAGTTCGCCAGTCCGGCACAGGAACTGTCCGGTATAATACCGGAGTCGCATCCCAAACAGGAGGTTAAACAGGATCACGACGCTTCTGGAAATAATGTGCCGCGCCAGGGAACGCTGTTTCCAGTCGATTGGATAGGAAATAACGACTGTCCGGTCATTTGCGCGCCCGATAATCTGTCTCAGGGACACCGGTGACGTGTCGTTATCACCGGGGAAACCGATTACGTATTTTTTTTCCGCGGCGGCAACACCGTCCTTAAACGAAGTTCCGAATCCGAAATTTATCCGGTGCCGGACTATCCTGATGCGACGGTTTCTCCGGGCATATTGTTTTGCCACTGCAAGCGTCCCGTCGGTGCTGCCGTCTTCGACGATTATGATTTCATAATTCCGGGTTGCCTTGGGGACTTCCCGCATGATCCCGTCGATAGTAGGACCGAGGTTCTGTTCCTCGTTATACGCCATGACGACAATACTGACGCCGGGATTTCTGGTCATTCTAATAAAATTATTACCGGACGATAATTATCGAGTATACCATTAGTATTTTACGGGATTCACTTCTCCGCACCCGCCACTATAGTAGTTCCCATGTGAATTCCGTTAAATAGTCCGTCGAAATTCATGACTGCAGCGCCTATAGTGAAATACAACGCGTGGAATAAGTCGTTGCGGCGGAACAGTTTGGCTTTATGCTGGCGCTTTAGGATTCTCAGCATCAGATCATAGATGGTTATCGTCAGTCTCTGTATGGGAAACCCAACAGTAAATATTTCTATCCTGGAAAATTCCTTCAGCGCACTACGTATCTCCACCGGTCTGAAGCGACGCACATGTTCAGCATACTCATCCAGCAGGTTCCACTGAGACGGATCGTTCGGCGTACTTAACAGTAGTCTGCCGCCTTTCTTAAGCAACCGGTATGACAGATCGATCAGCGCCTGATAATCCTCGACATGCTCGATCACTTCCTGCATCATCACGTAATCAAACTTGCCTAATCCCAGCAATGTCAGGTTTCTCAGGTCTGCCCTGATAAACCTGGTCTTCTTATCAACGCCCATCCTTTTGGCATATTCCCCGGCAACCTCAAGTGACTTACTGTTGATATCTATTCCGACTCCCTCAAATCCCCTTTGTGCAGCCAATATGATGTTACGTCCGCTGCCGCAACCCATATCCAGCAGGCGGCCTGGCCCGGTCATCCGGGAAAACATGAGTTCCGTTACGTAATTAAAAAACGGATCATTAACCTGGGTCTGATATATGACTTCGTGTTTTTCCTCTTTATAAAGACGCATAAGTATATATGGAATTCAATTCCTCTCTGTCATAATCCTATATGTTAGTATAATCATGACTTTAAGGGAAATCGAAGTTTCCATACCGGAAGTACCATGAGGCTTATACCGGTTCTGATCCGCAAACAAACGTTATTAACTATTGTTTTTCTGCTTTACATTGCGCTGATACTCTTCGGAGTATTTCATCATGAACCCTGGAGGGACGAGGCACATGCCTGGATGATGGCACGTCAGGATTCCATTCCAACTATCATCGATAACGCCAAATACGAAGGCACTCCGGTTCTCTGGTTTATGATGCTGGTGCCGTTTGCCAAATTCGGATTTCCGTATCAGACGATGAATTTTCTCCATGGTGTCATCGCGATTACGTTTGCTTTTTTGCTCCTGAAGTACGGTAAATTTCCCTCGGTGGTCAAGGTATTGATGCTTTTTTCCTATTTTTTCGCGTATGAGTACTCAATTATTGCCAGGAATTACGTACTTACAGTTGTGCTTCTGTTCGCCATTGCTTCTTTGCATGCCCTACGGTTCGATAGACCCCTGCGCTATGCAACACTGGTTGCCCTCCTGTTCCAGACGAATCTCTACAGTATCGTACCCGCAGGTGTATTAATGGTACTTAACGGCTTTCAATTAATGAGAAGCCGTTTACTATCACCGCAACGCCTGGCAGCTTTATCCATAATGTTCGCCAGTGCCTTGATTACATTCTTCATGCTAATACCCGACCCGGCATATTCAATAAATCCGGATATACCCAAATATCCTCTGGAACAAATACCAGTTATACTCCGAAACGCGTTCATCCCCTCGTTTGACCATTACCGTCCCCTGAACCTTGATGTGCAATCAATGGACGGTGCCATATCAATTATTACGGCAATACTTTTCATTGCTCTTTTTGTGAAAGTATTACGGAACGGGTCAGCTCTCCTCATCACAGCAGCAAGTCTTGGATGGCTTCTCCTTATTAATGCATTTATCCATACGGGAAATACCAGACACCATGGTCTGTTTCAGGTCTATATTATTTTCTTATGGTGGTTTTCGGAAACAGTACAGGCAGGGAAATCAAAATTTGAATCGGGTGTGAAAGCCATTTTCTTCACTTCTCTCTCGATACTCCTTGTTATTTCATGGGCGTATACCGCTTATCTCTATAGCCAGGACTATACTTCCAATTTTTCAGGATCAAAAAATACGGCGGAATTCATTGTGACTCGTAATCTCCTGCATATGGATATAGTTGCATACCGCAGTTCCCACGGAATTGCCGTATTACCGTATTTTAAGGATAAACAGTTCTGGTATCCGGAATACGGGAAAACCGGATATTATAATTTATTCGACGTCCGGTATCATAAACCGGCGGATGTGCTCAAACCCGCCGATGCATTGGTTAGGATAAAAGCAACTTTCGGTACGAAGCCCCATTTGCTCCTTCTGTCCTCACCGATCGAATACACTTTCCCGGGAGGTTACGATGGGTACGAGCTGCTGTATGAATCCCGCGGCTCTTATATATGGTCCAGTTGGCCCGAGGAATTCTTTTTGTATTCCTATGGGGATGTGAATTGACGGAGTCTTCCGACGTGTTACGTGCCCTTTCAGGTTCTGACAAAACCTCCCCGATCAGACAGTAGATAAACTCAATACCCGTGGGAATGGAGCAGAATTAGTTGAAGCCGTTGACACTATCGGTCATGCACTGTCAGCGGATAGTAGCATTTGTGAATGGAGACAGTCACTTTCCCGCTGATTCGATTCTCTATATACTGGCACAGGTATGTCATTTCCGCGGAAGACTCTGCCGTACGTGGCAATTTGGTTTATATACGCCAGCCTCATCATCTTCGGAGTTCTGTACCATGAACCCTGGAGGGACGAGGCACATCCTTGGATGAAAGCCCGGGAGACTCCGCTTGGTATTATTGTTTCAGAAGATATCCGGAATGAAGGCACGCCGATACTTTGGTTTTTGATCCTCAAGCCTTTCGCGCCTGCCGGCTTTCCTTACCTGACAATGTCATTTATCCATGCGGGACTTGCCATAACCGCAGTCTACATATTACTCCGATTCGCGAAATTACCGATGCTTCTGAAAATCCTATTCCCGTTTACCTACTATATGGCATATGAATACTCGGTTATATCAAGAAATTATGTACTGACTGTTTTACTCACATTTGCCATCGCAGCCCTGTATGATAAGAGGCTTACTAAACCCATCCTTTACAGTTTGCTTATCTCTTTGCTGTTTCAGACGAACTCATTCAGTATACTTCCTGCAGGGGTGTTCATGATGTTATTTGTTTTTGACATCTTACGGAAAAAATTACTGGCACCAGGGACTATCCTATCTGTTGCGGTTTTATCGGTCAGCGCCGCTTTTACGTTTCTGACTCTCCGAAACGGTGCTGCTCGGATTATTAATTACCCTCCCGACAATCCATTACTTGAGCTGCCGGTTATCATCCGTAACGCAATTGTTCCTTCATTTCCCCAGCACCCTGCAGCACCTTTCCTATCCCCGGAAATTAATACTATTATTACTATTCTGACTGCACTACTGATCCCTGGTATTCTGCTTTTTCTCTGGAGGAATACGCATATTTTTATCCTGTGCGTTTCTACCGTCTCCTGGTGGTTGTATGTTAATCTGTACGTCCATAAAGGATCAATCCGGCACCACGGACTGCTGCTGATATATCTTGTTGTTTTTTTCTGGTTAGGCGGAATCGACCAGAAGCCGTTGACCCCGGTGAGACAAGCTGTTCGTAGTGTTTTACTCGTCAGTCTGGCAGTATTATTTACTGTTTCCCTCGGGTATACGAAGTATATATACAGTGCTGACTATACTTATGCTTCTTCCGGTGCCCGGGATATGGCTACCTACCTGAAACAGAATAACCTGGATAAATATGATACTGTGGCTTATATTGCATCCCACGGGCTGGCCGTTCTGCCGTACCTGAATAACAAACAGTTTTGGTACCCCGAATTCGGTGCGAAGGGATACTATAATACCAGTGATAATCGGTATCACGCACTATTTTTCAGTCTCTCGACGTATGATGCCTTCCGACGGATAGACCGCGCTTTTCCGCCAGGAAAACCGGTATTACTGCTTCTGTCATTTCCCCTCCCGGATGAGGAATCCGCAGGATATTCGCTGCTTCATACATCGGGTGCTACATACTTCTGGTCGAACGAAACGGAAAATTTATGGTTATACGGCCGCGGTATTGCCTTATGAACTGACTGCCTCGGAACATATTGGATAGTGGTTCATATACACTGTTAGAGTAACGAATATTTTCAGAATATGCTGGATATTTTTGTAAGTATCACCATATTTCTCCTGGTGGCCGGGGCACATATCCTAATCCACAACGCAGCAGCTTCCGGCCGGATTTATCTGCCTCGGAGTATTTTTCTGTTTTTTATATCAGGTGGTCTACTGAACTGGATGGTACTTAATACTTTACCCCGTTTGGGTCACTCAGGTTGGGCGGCGTTGCTGATGTATCCGTTACCGCTGACGGCTACTGTCATATACGTTGTGATATCTGTCATTTATATCCTTTATTCCGGCAGCGCCGTATACGGCGATTACAGCCCGTCGGCAAAAATATATCTTTACCTGGTAAAGCGCGGACGGGCTACTGAAAAGGAACTGAAAAAATTGTTCTCAGATACCGAACTCGTGACTAACCGGATCAACGACCTGATACACATGGGTTTTGTTGGCCGGAAATCAGATGCTTATTTTGTTTCGACCAAAGGCAAATTCCTGTATATCCTAATTGAAATCTATCGCAGAATCATCGGTTGGAGGTCAAGCGGATGATACCCGATATGTACTTATCTCTAGATATGCTGATAGTATTAAACGCCTTGGCGTTTTCCTCGATTTTCTATGTTATTCACCTGGTAATAGTCAGGTTTTTGCCGCCGGAAAAAATATACATATGGCCTATTATGTTGTATGTCGCCTCGTCAGTTATTTCGATTCTGATCTACTTCCCTTTCTTCCGATATATAACGATTGCGGCCTATTATCCGTTATTTGCTCAGCTGATAATACTTATCGGTGCTCTGATTCTTTACACGTTAATTATCGGAGTCTATGTGCTGGTCGTCTTCGGAGCACTTCTTGAATCTGCCATCCGAATCAGACTATTGGCTGTCATTGCCAATGCTGGATACAAGGGAATAACTGCTGCCCAGATTTTAAAAACATATAATACCGATACGATTATCCGAAAAAGAATCAACCGGATGCTCGTTTCGGGAATTATTGCCGGATCGGATAAATCTTATATGATAAAAAAAAACTCACTCCCCCTCTATTTCAACGGTTATGCTGTAATTATTCTGAACCGGCTTTACCACAAATCATGGACATGAAGCGGCCATATATACCGAAGAATAATGCTGTACTCTTTATCATTTTTGCCATTTATTCCTTATTGGTACTTTTCGGCATATCCCATCATGAGCCCTGGCGGGATGAAGCCCATCCCTGGAGGTGGGCCAGGGAAGCATCGATTCCGGAAATGGTCGCCAATGTTCCCAATGAAGGCGTGCCGATTACCTGGTTTGTTATCCTGTCTCCGTTTGCCAAAGCCGGTCTGCCGTTTGAAACCATGGGCATTATCCATGCGGGCATCGCGATATTCGCTATCTGGCTCCTGCTGTTTGTCAATAAGAATATTCCCCTGCCAGTGAAGATCCTGCTTATTTTTTCGTATCTCCTGGCATATGAGTACGCTGTCGTTCAGCGCAATTATGTCCTGACCTGGGCACTTCTGTTATCAGTCGCCGCCATCTACCCCAGACGGTTCGATAAACCCGTTTTATACGGAATGCTGATCGTACTCCTGTATCAGGCAAATATTTTCTCTTTGGTTCCGGCGGGATTTCTGACGGTCCTTTACGGATTTGAGATGTACCGGTATGGGAAATTCAATGTCGCCCGTTTTACAGTGCTGACGCTGATGGTTGCGCAGGGTGTATTCACTGCCGCGCTTCTGACCCCGAATCCCGAGCTGGTGAATTGGGCAAAACCACAGGACATATCTTCCCAGTTTACGAAAGTACTCCGTCAATCCATCGTCCCTTCACTCCCGATTGACAAACCGGACATTATTCAGTTGCCTTACTTTTCCCAAATAATCAGGATTGGAACTGTCATTTGTTTGGCCACTCTTATCCCAATTCTCATACACAATATTCCTCTGACATTGATGGCGCTGGTTACCTGGGGTTACTTTTATTACATCAATGTTTATGTGTATTCCGGATACAACCGGCATCATGGTCTCACGTTAATATCCATAATATTTTTCCTTTGGATGACCGGCAAACATCAGCACCGCGATTTGATCCGTAGAATATCCTGGAATATATTCCTTTTTGTTTTCAGTTGCCTCCTGGGTATCTCCTGGATTTACACGGGATTTTCGTATGTGAATGATTACCGTTATCCGTTTTCCGGCGGAAAAGACATGGCTGCTTTTATTAAACGGAACAGAATTGAAAACTGGGATATTGCCGCATATCACGCTTATATGACCATAGATGTGCTGGTCTATTTTAATGACAGGCAATTCTGGTATCCGGAGTATCAACGGGCCGGTTCGTTCAACGTTATCGATGCACGACATAAACGGATAAATGATGCACTTCCGCCCGATGTAGCTGTAAGTCTGGCAAAAAATGCATTTCCCAAATCCCGCCCTTTCCTTCTTCTGTTGGATTTTCCGCTTCCGGAAAACGATCCCGAAGGATTTACCCTGATCCACCATTCACCGGCGGTGTACTTCTGGGGAAAAAACGACAACTTCTGGCTATACGCTAATCCGGCAGGTTTGAAACTCCTGCGTACCGGGGAAAATATTAACGCCGGTTCCTGACGGACAATCAGACTCCGATAAATATTTCCCGGAGAAAATAATATACAAACTTCAGCCCCGTGGGTACTGCGTAAGACGTGCTTTGGCCCCCGATCCTCGGGCCTTCGAGTGTGGGGAATTCGGTAATTGCCAGTTCCGCCTTCATCGCCCGTATCGTCATCTGGAATTCGACGGCAAAACCCTGGGCATCCAGCCCGAGTTTTCCGAACGCGGATTTTGTGATACCGCGGTATCCGTTGATCGAGTCGGTAACATACGGTCTGCCCCGGTTGAAAAGAAGGTTGGCCAGCAAGGTAAAACCCATATTTGCCCAAGCCCGCCATTTGAATGTCTGCCCGTCCTCCTCATTGCGGCTGCCCGGCAGGAAACGGCTGGCAATCACCAGGTCATTCCCCTTCTTGAGTAATCTGATTATCTTGGGAATGTCTGAAGGATCTTCATTACCGTCAGGACTGAAGAATATCAGATAATTCCCCCGGGCATTATCGGCCGCAATCCGGAATGCTTCCGCCCGGCCGGGATGCCTTTGGGCGACGACGGGTATTTTATGTTTTCGGGCCAGCTCCACCGTCCCGTCGGTCGAGCGGTAATCAACCAGGAAGTACTCGTCAACGGTGGTAAAGGGAATCCGCGACAGCATGGCCTTCATTCCGCTGACTTCGTTGCGGGTCAGGATGATAAGTGACGTTCGTACCATAAAAGCATTTTACCCAGTCCGGCTTCGAGTGTTACCCGCGTTACGAAACCGAACTTATTCCGCGCATACATAACGTCGCATAGCCGCCGGGGTTGTCCGTCGGGCTTGGAAGTGTCAAATATAATCTTCGTCTTCTTTCCTGACAGTTTCACCAGCATCCGGGCCAGACGTGCGATTGTCACTTCCTCACCGCTGCCCAGGTTGACGGGATCGGCTACCGCATATTTTTCGGTGATATCCATCATCCCCCGCACCAGATCATCGACGTATATAAAAGACCGGGTCTGCTTCCCCGATCCCCATACTTTAAGCGGATTTTCTCCCGAATAGATCCGGGTGATCAGACCCGGAATCACATGGGACATGGCCGGATCAAAGTTGTCCCGGGGTCCGTATGCGTTAAACGGACGGGCAATGGCAACCTCCAGGCCGAACTGCCCGGCATATAATCCGGCGGTGACTTCCGCGAACCGCTTGGACCAACCGTACCCACCGTTGGTCGGTTCCGGCTCATCAACCATGCCGGATTCCTCCCGCATCGGCTGCGGAGTATACCGGGCATAGACGCAGGCGCTGGAAGTGACCAGCATCCGCTTTATCCCGCTTGCGGCAGCAGCGTCAATAACGGTCTGGTTAAGCGCCGCATTGGTCCGGAACATTTCCGCACCATGGGTGCTGTTATAAAGGATGCCGGCAACTTTTGCCGCCAGATGCAACACGATATCCAGACCCCTGAAGACTCTCCGGGCTGATTTGTGATCGGTCAGGTCCGCCCGGACTATCCGTACCTGATTGATGACACGCCCGAGATTTCCGGTATTTCCGGAAGACGTGGGCACCGTCACCCGCGCGCCCTGCTTTACAAGTTCTTCGACGAGATGGCTGCCGATAAATCCGGTACCCCCGGTAACGGCAACTTTTTTTCCTTCCCAGAAGGAACGCATATTAATTCTTCACAAGATACATTATTGCGGCGCTTCCGGCAACTTCCGGATTATTTTTTCCCCATCCGGGCCCGGATGCTGATCACCGCGTCTGCCGCTTCATAATGGGTAAACGGATAGGTGTTTAAATTAAACGGTCCCGGTGCCAGAACCGGTATTATTATTTCCCTGGCGTCTTTGCGCTCCCAGGGCAGCTTATTTACCTGGGATGTGTGGGACGGTAATGACAAAACATTAAATCCCGACATCACCAGAAGGGTCAGGACCAGAAGCTTCCGCGCCGCCGGCTTCGTAGCGGTAGCGGCACATCCGATCAGGCAGGCACCGCAGGCAAAGAGTGCATTAAAGGGAATCGGATACGTCATCAGGGCTGACATCGGTGACAGGATACCGGGCAGGGTCGCGGACATTAGTATCAGGCTCATAATGCATAGTCCTGCGACAAATACGTATATCAGGGGCCAGAAGAGCCGTCTGACAATACCGGTCACCGGTCCGTGCCCGGACTGAGCCGCAATTACCAGGACTAATCCGCCGGTTAATGCCGCCAGGCCTCCCCATATGCCGGTGTTTCCGAACTGCATGCCGACGTATGTCAGGAACATCCTAAGTCCCCCGATCAGGAGTTCCGGCTGCATGATATTGGCGGTTTTTACGTCCCAGAGGTGCGGCCGGATGCTGGTAATCCGGTATACAATTGCCGGACTTAAGGCATAACGGTATATAAACACCGCAAAGATAGCCAGGCCGGCAGATAGCACAATTCTGAAAATCCGCCTGGAACCCTGATTCATCGACGACAGTCCGGCGATCACTGCCAGGGCAAAAAGAAAGACCAAGCCGGTTTCGTCGGTTAGCGCCGCAGCCAAAAGGAGCAGGAAAAGCCAGACCGGGGTCAGGGTGCTGCTTTTCACCCGGCGGATAAATCCGACAGCCATCCAGAATACCAGTATGAAAAGCAGGGCTACGATGATTTTATTCGTCCGGCCGTAAGACCCGGTCAGAAACGGTGCCGGTGCCGTCAGGAAAAGTAATGTCGATGCGGCTGCCACCCATCTGGCCGGCCGTCCGAAATTTAACCGGGAAAAATACATCTGGATGACTGCAATTGCCAGAAGTGCCGCGTAATATGTATAGGAAACCAGCGCGGGAATTCCGGCTTTCAAACCGAGTACTAACAACTGCGCATCCAGCCAGTTAAGTACGTTACCCAGGTCCCGAATCCGGTATTGCCCTGCCGGTAAGGCATCATTTCCCCGGAAATCGAATATTTTCGCAAGCGGTGTCGCCAGTCCCAGATAGAAAGCCAGGTATTTGGATGATTCCCAGTACCACCACTGGTTAGCGATGGTCTGCCAAAATGATATGGCGATGACGGCCAATATCAAGATCCACGGTATAAATCCGGACTTGTTACGAAGCACTTGAAATGCCATAGGAACCATCATAGGGCGGATTCAGGATGAGCACAACAGCCGGAAAGGCGAGTTATTTACCCAGATACCTGAACCAGTCCCGGGTGGCTTTCTCGATTGAATCCGGCGTCCAGACCGGCGCCTTCCTCCAGTAGTCTATGTGTTTGAGAATCTCCCCTACTCCGGTTTCGAAACTGACTTGCGGTTTCCATCCCAGCATCCGCTTGATTTTTGAGATATCGGCATAGGTCACATCCGGTTCGCCCGGCCGCTTGGGAATCCGGACTCTGGGACCGCCCAGCAGTTTTACCAGCCGGTTGACACTGTAGGTGTGGTCGCTGCCGACGTTGAAGATTTCATTTTGGTTGTCGGATTTTGCCGCAGCCAGAAACGCGTCAACTACATCGGTTACATACGTAAAATCCCGGGTCTGGGTACCGTCACCCACGATGGTAAAGGGTTTGCCGGCCAGTTTCTGGGCTAGGAAAGTGCCGAAAACCGCCCCGTATGTACCGCCGGTTCTGGAGCGGGGCCCGTAAACGTTAAACATCCGCAGGGACACCACCGGAAGTTTGTAGACCTTGCCCCAGTGAAGGACCGCACACTCCCCCAGGTATTTAGTCAGCGCATAAGGGTACTGGGGACGGATCGGGGCGGTTTCCGGAGTGGGAATTATGTCCGCGATTCCGTAACAGGACGAGGAAGCGGCATAGATAATCCGTTTCACTTTATGCTTCCGGCAGGCTTCAAGCACATGCATGGTGCCGTCGACATTCGCCCGGAAATATCCCACCGGATTGACGATTGACGGGACGATGTCAGCCAGTGCCGCCAGGTGGAACACCCAGTCAACTTCCCGGAAATATTTTTCAATCGGTACTATACCGCGGGAGATATCCGTTTCAACAACCTTCAGATTTTTGAAATTCGCCAGTTGTGCCAGGTTCTCTTTCCGGCCGGTGGAATAGTTATCCAGTACCGTGACGGTGTGTCCGTCCCGGAGCAACCGCTCGGTTAGATGACTCCCTATAAATCCGGCACCCCCGGTCACCAGTGTATACATGGTTATGTCTGAATTTGGGCTTTTTCAGGAATTAATTTTGCCAGTGTGTAACCGGCCCAGATTGCGGCATACGCATAACATACCACAGTATGCCGGCTCTCATTGGATACCAGGCTGAAAGTAAATGTTATATAACCCATAAGCATCAGTACGAATACCAACAGCGGGTCATTCATTACCCGCTTCCTATTATGTAATGCATACTTTACCAAACCACCGAAAAACAGGGCCAGAAAAGCCGTATTATATATCCGGACCGGCCACCGGTCAGCCGGGTAGAACCGATCGGTATAAGTAAAAAGGTATTCCTTATCCCAAAGAAGATATGCATTTCTCGCCCAGATGCGGAGGTATAACGGCCAATCGGTTTTTAACCGTTCCAGGAACAGCCGTTTGTATTTCCGTTCGTAACCGTCCTTCTGTGTATCGGGGGTGGCATAATATTCAAGAACAATGGCTGTCAGTCTGGGATCCACCTGGGGCATGAATCGGGTCAGTTCCGGCCAGCGACCCGGCTGGTAAAACTGGTAGTACATATTGCTGTACGAGGCATGGTATGGAGCTACCAGGCTGATTTTGTTAAACACAGCATAATTGGCGGCCAGGGTATACCAGGATACAGCGAAAAATCCCCCCAGGGCGGCCGCCAGGAAGGCAATCCGTTTCAGTCTGCGGAAAAACAGAAACGCACCCAATGCCATAAATGCCAGGACAAAGAGGTAAAAACTCTGCCGTATGAAAAGAAATACCCCAAGGAGCAATCCCGTACTGATCCATAATCCCGGCTTAGTTTTGAAACCCGGCAGAGTAAAGATATATCCGAGAAGTGACAGCACCAGTAGAGACAAGCTTTCCGGAAGCCGAAGTCCCGTATAGGATGACGTGACGGGATTAGTCAGGTAGATGATGAAAGCTATCATGGCTTCCCTTCTTCCGAACAGCCGCCCGGCAGTCAGATAGACAAATACCGATACTGCCAGATCGGCTGCCACCTGAATGAGTCTGACCGCAGTCAGGTTGTTCAGACCGAAAACTGCGTAGATTCCGGCCAGGAAGGCGCCGTACCCGACGTTCTTGTTGCAGCAGTCGGCGGCCCATCTCCCCGATAGGATATCGACGGCAAATCCGTGGTACCTCTCCATGTCCCAGAACAGTCCGGAATCAGATAGTGACGCGAAGATTATCCGGTAGATTAATCCCATAACCAACAGGAGGATAAACAGGTACCGGCCGGATAGAATGGAATTAATACGGAGTCTCATACCTGACCGCTCCAATATATCACAGGCAGGCTGACAGGTTGACAACTCCGCCGTTTTCTGACACTCTGGAAATAAGATCTATGGCGGAAAATACCGGCGAAACACCCATCCAGCAGCTCGAACAGAGGGCCGAAACACCGGAAACTCCGGCTGCTATACCGGAATCACCTGCACAATCCGAGGTTCTCCCGCCTGCGGAAGCACCTGTGAAGTCGGAAACCGTGACTCAACAGGAGGCGCCTGATTTGCCTGAGACACCCAATCAGAAGCGGTTCCGGGACTCCTTCATATCAATTACTAATGATGCCAAGTCTAAACTGGCTGACCTGCGGCAGAGGGCAGGCGAGAAATTAGGCGCACTCAAACAGAATGATCAGTTCGTGGCCGGTGCCAAACAGACTGCAGTCGGCGTCGGTATCGGTCTGGTGATGGAAAGACTCAAACTGAGGTACACTCCGAACAAAGATTTCAGCAATCTGGCGCAGGATGTTGCCGTCGGACTTGGCTATAACGCACTCATTAATCATTTCGAACGGACCATGCCCCACGCCAAAAAGTCCGACTTCATGATTTCCAGCTTATTTGAAATCTTCGGCAGAAACCAACGGACCCGGCTGGATACCTTCCTCCCGGAGAAACCGGTTAGTAAGAAAAGTTGGATTAAACACAGAATCGATGAATCAGTTGACGAATATAACGCGCGGATGAAGCTTCCGAGGGGATCGGTGGACAGGCAGATTAATCCGCTCCGGCTGGTTAATCCGGTTGTCGTATCCGGGTTTAGAAATATGGTCGCCGGATTCCAGCAACTTTAAACTATGGATGAACTGAAGCAGAAAATAAAAAATACCGGGCTTTTTGAAGATGATGACAAAGTGGAAATTCTGGCTTCACTTGATGCTCTTACGCTTTCCGATCTTAAAGAGCTTGAGTCGATCATTGATGAATTCGATGCCAAGCAGGCGGAGATACAGACGGAGTTTAATGACAAAGTCATGACCGAACTCGATAATATCGACAAGGATGCCAAAGACGAAGACCGTGACCGCACTCACCACGCCACCGATGCCATCCGCGCCGGCCTGACCACCGTCTTAAGCGCGTAATAATTGCACACTCGTCGAGTGTACCAGGTAGACACCTCCGGAAAAATCAGTCAACGGTGAACGAATTCAGTATGCTTTGTACCGTAAACTGCATACTGAATACTCTAAAATCCCTTTACCTTCTCTGACTCCGCAAAGTAGCTCGTATCCGCCTGGCAACATCACCGGTGGTTAAGCCCGCTTCCTTCATCAGTTCCTTATGTTCAGCAGACAATTGGGAATGTGCATCCCGGGCACCGGCTTTGACCAGACGCGGAATTTTGCCTGTCTGAGTCAGCAACCACTCGCCGACGGCCGTACCGAATCCGCCGCTCTGGCGGTGCTCTTCCACCGTCACCCAAATTCTGTGCCCGCGCACCAGTGTTCGCAGTAGCGCATGATCCAACGGAACTATGGAGGGGAAAACGGCAATGGTCGGTGATTTTACCACTCCGGATATCTTTCCGGCTATTTCATGGGCTAGTCCCACAGTGGTGCCGGTTGCCAGGATTGCCATATCCTTTCCGCCGGAAATAACCGTCCCTTTGCCTATGGTGAAAGGCGGTGGTTTGGCAAATACCCCGCTTTCCGGATTCCTGCCGAGCCGAAGATACACCGGACCGCGGTGTTTGGCTGCCGCAATTGTCGCGCTGTACGCCTGGTTGGTATCAACCGGCGCGATTACCGTTATATTCGGCAGTGTCCGTATCAGCGCAATATCCTCCACCGAATGGTGGGTCGGTCCGGCTTTGGTATAGGCAAATCCGGCCCCGATGCCGACAATTTTCACATTCAGATTCTGGAGGCTGACATCATTGCGGATCTGTTCGAATGCCCGCATGCTGGCGAACGTGGCAATTGAATACACAAACGGTATGAAACCGGTAGTCGCCAGTCCTGCGGCTACCGTTACCAGATTGGCTTCCGCAACCCCGATATTGAGGTATCGGTCGGGAAACTTTTCGGCGAATGGCTCGAGATATCGGTATCCCAAATCACCGGTTATCAGCATGATCCGGGAATCCTTCTCCGCCGCACGGGACAACGCCCTGATAAATGCTGCTCTCATAACAGGTATGACAAGCACGTATTATCGCCCATAGCCGGCGGCTTGTGCAAGACCGGCCCGCCTCCCGTGCTATGATAGGCGCATGCGGCCGGTGATGAGGAAAATCCAGGGGAACGACACCCTTTTTGTCATACTACTGTCTGCCGGCCTGATCCTTCTCAGATTTCTGGCCTATGACCGGGCATTCTTCGAACTGAAACAGATCCCCGGCCACGACATGTCCGGCGGACTGGCATACTTCGGACCGACTATCCATTCGCTTGAATTATCCGGTGAACCGGCATACTGGAGCCCGGCTGCTCCCGACGGCTTTGCCCTGTATTTCCAGTCATTCATCATGCCGCCTTCACCCCTGGCCTCCTCCCCGATTGTGCATATCTGGTCGCAGATTGTACGGTTCCTGACACTGCTTGGGTATCCCGTTGCCGAATATTTCCAGTATCTGGTACTTCAGTATCTGCTGTACCCCTTTCTGTCACTGGTGTTTTTTACCGCCCTGGTTATGACCCTGTTCCGCCACCGCTTAACGACCGTAATGTTAGCCGCTACCTACTTCTTCACCAGCATGGCTGCTTGGCTGAATTCCTGGTTTTCCTATTCCGAGACCATTGCCGTATTCCTCCTTCTCTGGTCTTCCGTGTCATTCGTGAAAAAGCCCACCACGGGAAATTTTTATCTGTTTCTCCTGGGCATCCTTTACCAGGGCGCGACATTTAACTACTGGACCGTCAATAACCTCTGGTTCTGGGGTGTTCTAATACTGGTTGCCGGGGTCTTTTACTTCCGGAAAATTGCCGGGGCATTCCTTACTTACTTCAGGAAAAAATCATTTCCGGGTACGGTCATGACGCTTACGGTCGCTGGTATCATACTTTTCTGGCTGGTGGTATACGCCACGATTGTCCGTGAACAGTCTGATAAGTATATCCGGACGAGTCTCGGAGAGGTCCGCAATTCGGAATCACAGATTCTGGAAGATGCACCGGATATCCGCAGGTTCTACGCCGGACTCGTTAATCCTTTCCCTCACGTATCGGAAATCATTAATCCGTCAGCCAATGTGGTCCACGCGACCAGGTACCTGGGACTTTTGGTACTGCCCGGGATATTACTGTCCTTCCTCGTCGGCTGGAAAAGGCGGGAATTGGCACTGTTGACCGTCGTGGTCGCTATGTCTGCAATCTGTGCCGGAACCCCGCTGACAGCCGTGCTTATCCGGATTACGCCGTTTACCGACCGTATCCGCCAGATCAGCCAGTACAACACCTGGAGTCTGCAGCTGGTACTGCTGCTTCTGGCCGGTTCATTTATCTCCCGGTTTCTCCGCGGTCAAGTCATGAATTCTTCCCGGCAGGCAGTTAAGTGGCTGACCGTAGTATCCGGTACGGTCTTAATCACTTTATTAAGCATCATTACTTCATCACCGCTTCTGAGAACTGTCCCCCGCGTACCGGAAGTTCTGACTTTCGCGGTCTTAGCTCAAGCCGGCACCGTGGCGCTACTGTTTCTCCGTTACCGCACCCGCGGGATTGCCGTCATCACGCTTCTGATTGCTGCCGTGGGGATTGACGGGGTCCGCTACTATCGCGATATCGAAAACCGGGACCGGGCATTTACCGAAGGCCAGTACCTGGTTAACGCCGGCTTTACTCCGCTGGTTGATAGTCAGAAACAAATTCTCTCCCAATCCTGGAAAACCGACCCGGAGCAGGGATTTGCCGGAGCCATTATCGCCAACCTGCCGCTTCTTAACTACATCTGGCCGGACAATTCAATATATTTGGAAAACGTTCAGCTGGGTACTATCAGGCAGTTACCCGGATGGTTTTATAACCGCACTACCGCCGGTCCACCGGTCGAGTTTGTCACTGAAACTGTCAAAAGCGCCGGTATAGCCGACCCGGCTGTCACGGTTGATCTGTTTTCGGAACCGCTTAAGCGGGGTGCCATACTGGTTTCGGAACCGTTGCCCGCCGATCCGCCTGATATTTACAATACGGAAGCAAAAACCGATGGCTTTTCCTACCGCTGGCTTAAGTGGGGTTATAACGGTCACCGTCTGGAGATTTCTGCTCCCGACAGGGGATACCTTTTCTTCAAACTTTTGTACGATCCGTTATGGCAAATCCGGGTTGATGGTGTCAGCAGGCCTTTGATCCGGGCAAACATTGCCGCATCGGCTGTGCAGATCAACCCGGGAATGCATACCGTGCACCTTGAATACCGGCCGTTTGTCCGGAGCGTCTACAGTCCGCTGATATATCTGACCGAAGCAGTTCTGGGAATTCTTGGATTGCTTGCATTTTCAGTCCGGACGCGCCGCCTGAAATCAGTGGCTGAGTAATTCCTGACGCCCGGTAAGGTACTCCGCTTCGGTGAAAACTTTATAGTGGCCGATCAGCTGGTTTTCGATGGCCGGTACGCCTTTGCCCGATACGGTCCGGGCGATAATTATCCGGGGTTTCCCTGACAGGTTGGGGCTCCGGAAAACACCGGCCAGTGCTGTCGTATCATGCCCGTTAACCTCGACAGCGTCCCATCCGAATGACCGCCATTTATCCCCGACCGGCTCCAACGGCGTAATGTCTTTGACGCGCCCGAAACACTGCCAGCCGTTGTAGTCAAGGATTGCCGTCAGGTTGTCAAGACCCATCCGGGAGGCGAATAACGCCGCTTCCCATACCGATCCTTCCCCGCATTCCCCGTCCGAGATCAGCACGAAGACATGAGGGAAAGTATTCCGTGTTCGGTATTCAGTATTCCGAATATTTTTTGGATTTGATACTGTATACCGGATACCGGATACTGCATACTTCTTCCGGAGTCCCAGGGCGATTCCCGCTCCGAACGCCAGCCCGTGTCCCAGGCTGCCGGCTGTCATTTCCACACCGGGATCCTTAATTTCCGGATGTTCGCATAAGCCCCCGTCACACCCGAACGAATCAAACTCCCGTTTATCCAGTATTCCCCGATGGTAAAGAGCGGCGTAAAGCGCCGCGGCGGCGTGGCCTTTCGACAGGATGAAGCGGTCGCGCTCGGGATGGTCAAGTGTCTTCCGGTTGATCCGCAACCGGGTAAAGTAAAGTGCAGTCAGTATGTCCGAAATCGACAGCGCCGATCCGACGTGGCCTATCCGGTTGCGGTATGATATGTCGAGTACCGATAGTGCGACTTCGCGGGCTTTTTCCCGGAGCTGTCCGGAGTTCAGCTGAGGTGGCCTATTAAGACTGACTGCCATGATAGAGATTATAACCGGTTCCGGACGGTTCGCAAATTACCCGTATTCCCCGGCAACAGTATAAGCACTACCAGCGTAAGTACCGTCAGCATCGATCCGCCTACGAAGCTTCGCGGGAAGAATTCAAACCGGACAATACTGCTGCCCGGGGGGATGATGATAGTCCGGAAAGCGCCGTTTGCCGAATATACCGGAATTTCCGTTCCGTCAATCCATGCCCGCCATCCCGGATACATCGTCTCCGTGGAAACCAGATAAGCCGGACAACCGGTGTCAACTGCCACGGTCACGCTGTTCAGCGTTGATGATAACGTCTCTACCCGGCCGTATGGATTGCAGAAGCCGGTTGTTTCAAGGGGTGGTAAGGCATCGGGGTAGCCAATTACTTTGTCGCCCAGACTGAACGCAGGATCCCTGACCGCGGCTGTAAATACCTCTGAGCTCTGCACATTGTCGGATTCCGTAACCAGATAATGCCGGGGAGCCGCGGCGGGGTTGCGGTATAGCCGGTAGGGACGGTCTGTCCTGTCTGTCAGCGGAATATACCCGGATACTCCGCTTCGGGTAACCGGATCGTCGGACGCATCAACGAGAACATAAGTCCCGCCCAGAACATTGCTGAACGGCAGGTCCGGCCGTTCGATTACCGGCACCTGGGCGTCCGACTCATTACCGGTCACCGGATTGCCGTTTAATATTTCCGCCAGTTCGTAAATTGCCCGGAGCTGCCCGGTTTCATATCCGTTGGTCGAGCGGATTTGGAATTCCAATACCTGGTTCGTGTCCAGACTGTCAGTCGGGTAGGATACGTGCGGATAATTAACCATCAGCCGGTTTACTCCCGGATCGCTTACCAGTAAGCTAACCAGTTCGCGGTCGGCTTTCGCCGCTGGTGTCGGAGCAAGCTCCACGTATTTCCGGCCTGCCGGCAGCAGTTCCAATGTTGCCAATATCAGAATACAAAGCACAATTCCCTTCCGGCGGATCCGCGACAGCAGAAGCCCGGCAAGGGCACTGGCGGAAAAAGTAAACAGCACCATGTGCCTTGCCGGTATCCGGATGCCCCGGTAGACGGGATTAATCCGGTAGAAAACCTCGAACATGTCAACCGGTGCATTCGGCCCGAGGCTGATCCATACCGCCAGTACCGCAGTCAGGGAAAAAATCAGAACCGGCAATCGGTTGCCTGATTCCCTGAATAACCTGACTGATCCGACAAGACGCGCTGGAAGTAAGGTAATTAAGAACGTCGTAACCGCCAAAACCAGACCGATTACACCGATGTATCCCGCCCGTTCCCAGAAAAACTGCATCGGTCCGGTGTTCCCCGCCGGTCCGCCGAAAGCATCCGGCCGGACCAGCTCCGCCAGAAGCTCCGGCGTGAGGGCTCCCTGAGCCGACCTTTCATATGACATGTCCCGGCTGCGCAGACTTAATATGAGGTATTCCCGGTTAGGCAGCAGGGTGAATCCCAAAAATCCCGCAGTAGCAGCCAGACCGAGTACTATCCTGATTAACGGTTTGACGGTTCTTCTGGCTGCGGCAACTACCAATGACGCCAGTACCAGCGACATCCAGGTAAAAAGCGATATCGTCTGGTATCCGCTGACAAACTGGACTACTGTGACAATCACCGGATACATCAGCTGCCGGCGCCTGATACTGCCGGTTCCGGTAAGAAAAGGCCACCAGGCACCGAATACCCAGGGTATGTAACTTGCCGCGGCGATCATATCCAGCCCGCCGATGAATATCTTCGCCCCGAAGAATCCCGACAATCCGAAAAGCACGCCCCCCGCTGCTGCCGGAAGTCCGGAAGTCTTCAGGTTCAGCTTTAACAGCCGGTACATCCCGGTCATCGCAATAACAAGGTGAAACCAAATATAGATTGCAAATGCCCGGGGCACCGGACCGGCTGCCAGTATCCAGTTAAGCGGATACCAGACGCCGGATTTCGGATTGGCGGCAAACGGGATTCCGTTGAAAAGATATGGGTTCCACCACGGGAATTCCCTCCTTCCGATCGCTTCGTTCCAGAAGCGGTATATGAAATAGAAGTACCTCCGGAGGTCATAACCCGCAAGCATCATCCCGTCCGGCGCCGCCAGTGCCGGCCAGAGAAGTATTGCAGACAGGATGGCAAACAGGAAAACCGCTGATACGGTTCGTTTCATACCCGGCTACGGTACCAGTCTATGGTTTTTTTCAGTCCGTCGGTCAGGCCGGTTGTGGCAGTCCAGCCGATTTCACTGCGGGTTTTGGCCGTATCGGCTTTCCAGGTGTAGGCGTCCCACAACCGGCCGGCATAAGCGTTCAGTTTGATTTCCGATTTGCTGCCGGTTAACCGGATGACTTTCTGCGCCAGTTCCCGGATGGTAGTCTGGACACCGGTTCCGATGTTGAAAATTTCCCCGTCAGGTATCTGCCGCTTCAGACCGGCCGTATATACGAAAGCGTCGGCAATATCCGCCGTATATATCAGGTCCCGGGCTTCCCTGCCGCTGGCTAGCCTGACCGGCTCACCCGCCAGTGCCGATTCGATGACGGAGCGCACCAGCCTCCCCTTTTCCTCACCGGGCCCGTAGACGCTGAATAGCCGGAATATCGTAACCGGTTTACGGTAAACCCGGGCGAATGTCCGGGCCAGTGTGGTGGCTGCCGTCTTAGCTGCCGCATACATGTTGTTTGGATCGACAGCGTCATCCTCACGCATCGGGACGTCCTTTTTCCCGTATTCCGAAGAGCTGCCGGCGACAATCAGCCGCGTATACGGCACGCGGAGCGTGCTTTCAAGGAGATTAGCGGTTCCGTTGACATTTACCCTGATGACGCGGCTTAGGTCAATCTGCGTTGGGTAGGATCCGTATGTTGCCAGGTGGAAAACCGCCTGCGGCCGCACTTTGTGCATAAGCGCAGTCAGCCTGGATTTACTGTCAAGCACGCCCTCATGCAATACCAGTTTGTTTCGAAGGCCGACGAGCCGCCAGGGATCGCCGCCTTTACGGACCAGTGCGTGTACCCGGTAACCGTCAGTCAGTAGTCTCCTGACGATATTGGAGCCGACAAATCCCGATGCCCCGGTTACTACGGCAGTCTGTTTCATAAACCCGGCAGTGCTGGAGACAATCATACCACAGAATAATAAGTACTAATTACGCTACAGGTCTTAATATTTGATTAATTTTAATACAAATTGTATAATTATAGGTCATTATGAATACAAGTGTAGAATACCACCCGTTAAATTATTTTCGGTCGGATGTGGTTGACTTGTGGGCTGGATCACAGAATGGAACATCTCCGGTAGGTGAGTATGACTTAATCAGTGTTTTAAACGGAATTACCAGGCTGGCCGAAGATGCGGCGGACCGGACTCCTGACGCGCCGATATATGTATATGGTGCCTTTACTGAGCGGACAACCTCAACTAATGAACTCCCATTAAACAGGATCCTGGGTCTTCTGAATTTAGTCAAAATTGATAATGATGGTCTCCGTCAGGATGCATATACCAGAATCGGTAAACTCCTGCATCGTAGTTACCCGGATTACCAGGCTAATCCTGAACTTGTATTTACGAACCAACAGCAAACATTATGGGTCTGGACTGACCGGAAACGGATGCAGAAAAGCAAATATTCCAAAGAGCAGGTTACCCGAATCAGGCTTCATCTCCTGTACGATCCCCAACCGCGTAATCCGGGTCTGAACTCTGGTTACCTGGCCTTATTCCAGCCGGATAATTGGGTAGAGCACCCTGATTCCGCAATAGGGGGCGGCAGACCGGATAATTACTTCCCGATAATTGCCCCTGATATTGCTGATGTAATGCCTGAACCGCCTCCGTCAGTAACGGAAGAGGAAATGGGGCAATTGTTCGGTGTGGGTGGCATACAGCCTGATTTTTCAGAATTTCTGCCCGCTCCGGTTGAACCTGGAATTCCGGAACCGGCTGTTGACGGTCAAGCCAACATAGGCGCTACTGATACTGATCTGAGCTCTCCTGAATCGGACGCCGGGGTACGGTTGAAATTAATTAACGACCGGTTGGATTACCTTAAATCCGGGTGTTTATCCGTAGATTTCAGAGTACTCATCGGAGGGGTATCCCAGGCCGCAGGGCAGCTCCGGAAACTTGTCGCAGATGCTCCGGGAAGAAAGCCATCCGCCGTGCTTATCCCCAATCGCGAAATCATACTGAGCCGTAGAATACTGGCACTGGGTGCTTCGGATCTGACTCTTACAAATATTGACTCCGATTATGATCTGCAGGTTTTACTGGAAACGGCAAAAACAATTCCGGTACCTGCTGATGCTAACCTGCTGCAAGCCGTTGCCCGCGCAGTAGATCCTAAACTCACCCCCGATAGTAATACCGCCGGATACTTTGAAAGACGGAAGTATGCACTCGGATCGGTGAAATCCTTTTCGGTTACCGCCCTGCCTAAGGCATGGTCCATTGGGACTGACGGCTTATTCGTAGCTACAGCTAACTGTGAAGATGAGCAGCAAATGAGCTGTCAAAGGAACTTTCTGATCTACCTCCCGGCTAATCCGGTCAGATAAAATACGCCCTGCCGCTAGAAGCCACGATTACCTGTCAGCCTGATCAAACAGATTTGAGTGCCCGGACGCCCTCCTGAATCCGCTTTGCGCTGTCGGGCAGTCCCCGTCCTTTTTTCCCATGCTTCAGGCGGCCTACCGCTTTGGCCAGGGCAATCCGGATATAATACCCGGCATAACGCCGCTCAAAATCGGCAGGTAGTGCTGCATTTTCCACGTATCCTTCAATAAATTCCTTCAGCCAGTCATCATGGCCGAAGCATCCCGTGCCGTAATAGGCGATATCGTACACCGGATCACCGCTGACGGCATCCTCCCAGTCGACAAGCGCAGTGATGCTTTTGCCGTCGGTGAAAGCGTTGTGGTTGGCTAAATCCCCGTGAAGTAGGGTCGGCGGCACCGGCGGCAGACTGAAAAGGATTCGGGGCAGTATTTCGCGGACCGTCATTGCATCGGCGTCGGTTAATATTCCGGCCTCTAAGCAGGTCTGGACGTGCTCATCCAGATTCACCAGCAGGTAATCTGTCCAGGTTAGCCAGATACCTTCAGCGATACCGCCGGATATCAGTTTTTCCATGTCAAACGGACCGTATTTCCGGGTTTTGACATTATGAATCACAGCCACGACCCTGCCGAACCCGCGGAATACCTCCGGCCGTATCCGACCTATCCTGACTCTGTCGTGGATCAATGACCCGGCAGCCTCCGTCAGGATTTCATAGTCAAACGGTACCAAAGTCCGGGAGACATCGACGGCAGCAACCCCGCAGGACCGCACGCCGAGTTTTGCCATTTCTTTGAAAGCCAGTTCATCGAGGTAAAACTCAAACGCCCTGATTTCTTCTGCCCTGGTCCTGACAATATAATTTCCCCCGGGGGTTTTCACCCGGAATACATCGTGCAGCGTTGCCCGCGGAAGTTTCTCAAGATGGGTGATTTCTGAATTGAGGTGATATTTAACAACTTTCTGTAAACTTTTGACTTTTAAGCTGTAATTTTGACTTTTGATCTTTGACTTTTGACTTTGAATAAGGTCTGCTTTGGAAAAAAACACTCCCCGCTGCCATTGTCGGTATTTCCGCAGTTCATCGGGATTAGGCAGAAGTTTTTTCACAACCGATTTTCCTGTCACAAGGTCGCTACGCCTCAGGATCACGCGGATTTATAACTTGTCGTATCCTAAGGCCTTATTGATTACGCCCGACTGGGAACTGATCAGCTCGCGTTCGGATCTGTTTAGTTCGTTTGTCGTTTCCCGGTTAGCTTTTTCCGTCGGAATCTCGATCGTTCCCCACGGGTACTGATGGTCAAGTTTTTTCCCGTTCCAGGACGGATACGTCATGGTGTCGGAATACCTGATACCCAGTGTTTTACTGAGTTTCCGGAAAAACCCGACCTTATCCGCCACCATATCCTCAAACCGGACCACCACTACGTTCTTAGGGTATTGCCCGGCGAAATTCAGGGCCGCCAGCTGCATGATGTTCCAGGTCCGGGTATACCTTGAGAGCGTATACGGCACCGGCCGCCTTTTGGTTTCGGCATATGCGGCATAGGGATTGCGGACGATATGAAGGATAATGGAATCCGGGAAATCGGCGATGATCTTGTCGCTGTCGACGCCGATGATCGGGCTGTAACCGACATAAACTATTTCCCTGCCGCTGTTTTTCCGTGTTTTCCAGGCTTCGAATGTCGAACGGTAAAAGGCCTCCATCAGGTTCGCCCGGGTTCGGGCTTTCCCTTTCATCAGCCGCAGGAATACCTTTTTCCGGTCGGCATTAGTGCACCCCAGGTCCGATACATGACGGAACTTGGATACGTGGGGTGTATTGACGCGGACCTTAAATTCCTCATCGATGATCATCTCGTAGTCCCGGCCGGTGTCGCCGCTGATGCCGAACTCCGGCCAGCGGTACTTCTGGGGAAACAGGCTGGTCAGGAAGTCCTGAACCATGAATGTACCCGGCTGGGATTCAAAGGGGTATACGTAAAGCTCCGGATGGCCGTCGAGGTGCCGCTGCAGGGTGTTGCCGCCGTTCTCGTACATCGCGGATATCATCACCAGTTTGAACTTTTTCGGCATAAACTCTCCCTCCTTGACTCAGTTAGACCGTTAGATCGATCAATCATACCATAAACACCTCTTGCTGGTCAGAGAGAAGTATATAAGTATTTAGGTATCTAGGTATATGGGTATTTAAGTATTAACCCCGCCGTTAGCTTCGCAAGGCCTGGCCTTGCGCAATCAAACACCGTTGATGATTTTCCGGAATGGACTTACCGAGCGCAGGCTGACTAACCGGTGGGAAGTATATATAAGTATTTAGGTATCTAGATATAATCCCCGCCGGGAGTATTCCGCGGAATTAGGTATATAAGTATATATAGGTATCTAGGTATTTACGTATTTATGTATTAACCCCGCCGGGAGTATTCATCAGGACATAGGTATATAAGTATATAGGTATCTGGGTATATTCCCCCGTTGAAGATTTTCCGGTATGGATCTTTTCGAACGGAGGCTGACAGGTCAGGAATGAGACTTTCCTGACCTGTGGATATTTTTGACGGATAACCTGTAGGTATGATTGCGGGTTCTGTCTCAGCCGGAGTGAGGTTAGATCAATCGGAAAATCTTCACCCGGGGTGTCGTTTCTTTGACCACTTTCGCGGGATATGCAAAGAAAGTGGTGTTTCCTTTGCGGTAAGCAAAGAAATAATTCAATACTTCTTCCCGGTCCCGTGTATGAAATAGCTGGTAAACAAACTGTCGTCCGGTCCGTATACGAATACGACAGCGCTCCCTTTCGGCGGGTATCGCGAGTTCCTCAGCGTTTGCGGTGCCGGCAGCTGTCCGGTTTCCTCCTGATTCAGAAACCAGGCCAGCGGATCTCCGTGCGTGACGACCATCCCCGCTTCTCCGGCAGACAGGCTGTCCCGCATATCACGTACAACGTCGGATATTCTGGCAGCTATCGTTTCCGGTCTTTCGTGAGTAGCACCCCATACTGATACGTCATAGATATCACCTTTGAACTCCTCCTGAAACTGGTCCATTGACATGCCCGACAGGTAGACATTCGGTGCATACGTGTCATCCAGCCTGTCGTCCGTATCCGGTGTGATTCCGGAAACACGGCTTAATTCCCCGGCAGACTCCAGGGTTCTGGTGTTCGGGCTGACCAGCATTCCGGTAAACCTGAACCGGCGGGCGGACAGCCTTTCCCCTAATCCCCGGATCTGCATCCGCCCCTCGTCGCTTAAACGGACAATATCCGCCGGATCCATGACACTGTCGCGGTTGTAGACAATGCCTCTGGGATTTTCCACCTCTCCGTGCCTGACGGCAACTACCAGCCGGGCCCCGTAATCCTTCAGGTTTTCCCTTATCGGATCAAGCGGTATGCCGTTCTCAGACAGCCAGTCAACGGACCTGCGCACCAGATGCCACTGAAACAAAGCGTGCTCCCGGCGTTTGGCTAAAGCATTTTTGACTGAAGGCCAGACGCTTTCGCCGTTATACACCGTGCCGTCAAGGTACAGAAGGTACGTCCTGAGATCATTCATTGTCAGGACGCCGACATGGTTCCTTTTCGACAGATTATCGGCGACGTTGAAAATAATCTGCTCCGGTGTCAGACTCCTCAGGTACGCATTCAGAAGTACGCTTTGATGGTGTTTCAGACCGGTGTCACCCCGCAGCTGTTCCTCGCTGAAATCCATGGCGCTGGCAATTTCCAGCCGCTCGATGAATGAGGGCAGGACATCAATGACGGATTTGGGGATACCGAAATCCTTGAGCATCCGGTCCAGGATCAGATCGTTCCGGGCGTACGCCGACGGGTATGCCAGCCTGGCGGCGTCATGGAGTACTCCGGCAAATACCATCGCATCCGTATCGACCGAAATTCCATGGGCGTTTGCTTCCTCTGACAGTGATTTAATGAATTCGGGGGTAATTAAGAGATGACACCAGAAGGACGCGGAGACTTCGGAATCGGTTTCCCTGGCTGAATCTGCGATAAAGCGGTATGCCAGGTCAATATCGGTGCTGTTTACCCGGCCTGTTTGAACGACATGACTGTCGGCGAATAAATCCCGGCCGATTGACTTCATCGTCATGTACCGTTCTACGGCATGCCGATCCTCAACCGCACGATACCGGACAGTTTCACCGGGCATAGGCAGAATCGTAACAAAATGATCGATAAGCATCAATGGTGTTGGAGCAAATCCCGCTCCGATTATTTATATTATTTCCCGGCGGTGACTGAAGGCGTGCGTTTGCGGATAATTCCGTAACGGAATCCGATCATATGGCTGATCATTTCCCATACGGCTTTCATGTTTGTGGTCGACCGGCCGCTGGATCGGCGCATCGAAGGAACAGGAATTTCCTGCCACGCCAGCCCCTCTGACTGCAGCTTGAGCAGCAGCTCGAGGTCTATGGCGATGTTATCCGAAGTCAGGTTCAGGCGCCTGAGAAGCGCGGTTTCCGCCACTTTCGGAGTGGCATTTATGTCCCGGCTGGGCACTCCGAACATTAAGGACGCCAGCAGGTTATACGTCCGGGAATTCACCAGTCTGGTGGTATTCTCCCTGTTTGTCCGCCGGACTTTTACCAGCCGGTATCCGCTCCCGTCCAGCTGACTGTTACGGTAGGCATGATATATATGGGCGATGTATTTGGGATCCACCTGGTAATCGGAGACCATGTAGACGGTCAGCTTTCCCCGGGCTTGAGCAATGCCCGCGCGTACCGCATTCCCCCAGCCCTTCGGGGACCGGATGACACGGATGTCTTTAATCTTTTTGGAAATACTTTTAAGAATTGCCAAACTGCCGTCTGTCGAACCGTTTTCCACGCAGATAATCTCGAAGGAAACATTTAACTTCCTGATTGTGGACAGGGCATCGGCCAGAAACGACTCGATCCCCTCTGCCTCATTATGGACGGGAAAAATCACCGATAATTCCGTCATGGAAGGATTATACACAAACTGAAGAAGTATTCGGTATACGGTATACGTTTTAATTTCCTTTAAAACCAAGCTTTCGGTTTAGTAAAACCAGGACAATCAGGGTCACCAGGCTGACTGCTCCCCCAATCCGGTAAATACGCGGATCGTACCACATATCCACCGTATGAACGCCCTGCGGTATCTTCAGGGTCCGCAGTGCCAGATTGCCTTCAACCATAGGCACCCGTTTTCCGTCGACTGCCGCCAACCATCCCGGATACATGGTTTCACCGGTCGTCAGGTAAGTATCACACACCGCATCGGCTTTGAGCCTGATGCGGGATATGTCATAGTCATCGACAGAAACTGTTCCCGGACTGGCGGACGGACAGTCCGCAACTGTCCCCAATGCACCGGCGTCCCGTTCGGTCAGGTAAACGGCATCTGATAAATCGGCGTTTCCGGTTTCGATTGCCCGGCGCATAGCCGCCCGGTCAGGGTAGACGGCAGCCCGGCTGAGAAGCCGGAACCTGGGGTAGGCCCGGTTATTACGATACAGCCTGAACCACCGGGACGGATTGTCGATTACCAGCGAATAATGGGGCTCCGCCAGTTCAGTTTCCCGCGGCACCAGGATGTATCTGACATTCAGGATGTCCATCCCGGCTGAATCCAACCCCACCCAGGGCATCTGATTCATGGTGGCGCTGAAAAGCGGATCGGTTCCCGGGAACAGGGCATAGAATAAGTCGTTATAGTTAGCCGGAATCGATGTGGTATTGCCGCTGGTTGAGAAAAAGCGGTAGGTGCTGGCGGCGTTAAGGTCCCAGCTATACCCCAGGCGGTAACTTTTGACGTAATTGGGATGGATCCGGTAATCCCCCTGTGAGCTTTTCAGCGTCGCTACCAGCTCCTGATCGTGTCTGGTTTCCGGAACCAGTGCAATAATGACGTACTGCCGGGCAAATATGGTTAATTCAATTACGGTTATGAAAAGAATTGCTGTCCGGATAATCCGGTTTCTTATCAACTCGGTTGCATATGCCGCCAAACCTGCCATCCCGAAGACGAAAAGTACCATAATCTTGATCGGTACCCTGATAAATCTGAACAGCGGCACGGACCGCCAGAGAAGACCGAATAAGTCATATGGTGCCTGGTTTCCCAACGCCATCCAGAACCCGAAAACTGCCAGAATCCCGAAAATGATAACGGCCGGACCGGTATTGCGTTTCCCCCGGTGGCGCAGGGAATTCAGGACGGCAACAACCCCATAAAAAAGTCCGGACACGGCAAGGACAAGCGGCAGGATGCCGATGTACCAGGGACTTTCGATAAACGGCATATAATCATTCATATCCGGCCGGTACGACCACAATACGGGTAGGAACATCTGCCTGAGGTCAGCAAATCGGAGCGTCCCTGACGCTGCCCATTCATAGGTCAGGTTGCTTCTGACTGAATTTAATATCCCCTCAAGCATCGGCACGGTGGTGACAGCCGACAGGCCGACGATCAGCGCTGCGGTAGATATATAGATGAGGACCGGACGGAGACTTCTGCGGGAAACCGAAAGCACTGCGGTTGCAAATATCAGCGCCAGATGGCTATAGATTACCGTGATGGGATTGCTGCCGGTGACCTGGAGCGCCCCGATAATTCCGGTTGCGGCAGCAGCCCGCAAGACCGCACGCCGGGAATTTGCCGCAACTGATCTGAGGAACAGGAACATTAACCACGGCAGGTATGCATACGGGACGATGCTGAAGCTCCCGGCCAGAATTCTGGTAAATAGTCCGGAAAACATGAAAGTGACTGCTGCCAAAAGCGCCGGTATGACGGAAAACCATCTCCGGCAGAGGATGTACATGCCGGCTAATCCCAAAAGGAGGTGTATGAAGTAATACCACGAAATCGCCTGCGTCACGGGCAGCAGCGCAAACAGGTAAACCGGAGGATAAAAAGTATCCGCGTCGATGGTTGACGCGAACGGATACCCGCCCATCGCGTACGGATTCCACCACGGGAAAACCCCGCGCCGGATGTTTTCGCCGAAGAATGATTTGATGAAGTATTCCTGATCCATCGTGTCCCATCCGAACAGGTATGTTCCCGGCTTGAGGTTTAATGCCGGATGGAAAATAACCAGAGCCACAACAAACAAAAACAGATACGGCAGCATGGGGATGATCAGTTTTTTCAGCCGGGCGGACATAGTCGCAATTCAGTTGTCACTGTCAATACTACCAAATAACCGTCAAATGCTGTACCCGAAGGATACCGGACTTTTCCGGCAAATTGTAAATTCCGCCATTGACTGGTACATTGGGTTATTGGCCGGACCTGGCTTTTACCCCGCAATCGTATGTTTCGGATAAACGCACCCGGATTTATTGCCGTTTCCCTCGCCGTTTCAGCGGGACTGATCGCCGTTATTTCCCGGCTGGAACCGGCTGTCCATCAGGCTCTGGCGCCCGGGATGCGGGAGATCGAATCGTTTCTTTACCTGTTCGGCCTGGGCATTTTCACCCTGATTCTGCCGGCCGTACTTCTTCGCCTGCCCGCCGGAACATCCGGTCACCCGGAAACAAAATCCGGGATTTTTGCCCTCTACGGCATCATTGTTGCAGCCCTTTTGGCAGTTATCCTTTGGATCAGGTACTTTTTCGTTACTCTCCAGCCTACAGCATCGTTTGCACCGGCTCTGTTTGACATGGGCATATTTGCCGGCAACAACTACGTTACACCGGGTGAGTACCTGTTCGCGGTCATCATTGCCGCGGCAATACTACTTTTGCTGGTTCCCCGCCTCCGCCTGAACCGGACATTTAAAATTTTGCTCCACGGCGGATCAGTGCTTCTGATCTTCTGGCTGACTACCGGCATAAATAAGCTTAACTTCTATGACTACACCCATTACGCCGGTCCGGTCCATGACCTCTTAGAGGGCCAGCCGCTTCTTCAGTCGCGTTCCTGGTACGGTTTTTTATCCGTCGTTACCTTAAGTACGATATTCCGTTTCATCCCCTTAACCGTTACCAATCTGCACCTGGTGTTCGCCGGTATCCAGTTTTCGGGATTTGTCCTTCTGTATGTACTGTTTCAGCTACTGCTGCGCGACTGGCGCTGGGCGTCCGTGTCGACTGTATATGCCATTTTTGCCAACCACTTGGTTAAAATCGGGGCCCCCTACGAGTTTCCCCAGCAGTCATTCTGGCGCATGGGCATCTGGCTGCCGGTGGCAATTCTGATTTATCTCGAAAACCGTTTCCCCAAATCCGGTCCGCTGAAAACCCGCCATTTAACAACTGGAGTGATTGCGGTAGCGCTTCTTTGGACGCTTGATTTCGGTCTGTATACGTTGATTGCCTACACGGCCTACCTGTGGATCAGCCATTCCGGCCGGACTTTAGCTGAATCCCTGAAAAATACGCTCTCCCGGGTTATTCCTGTTTTGGCCTGCGCTTTCGGGACAGCATTACTTATATCCCTCGCCGGTTTTCTGGTTTCCGGTGTCTGGCCGATGTGGATCAGACACTATGCATTCATCGGCCTGTATTTCGCCAGTTCATTTGCCCTGCCGTTCCCGCAGTCACCCTATCCCTGGATCATGATTCTGGTTCCGGCCGGGGCCACAGGGTATCTTATCTACCGGATGCGGAAGACAGGGCATCTGTCTCCGGTTGAAAAAACAGTCTTATTCACAGCCGCTGCCGGACTTGCCAATTTCCTCTACTTCACCGGTTCCAGCCACCTCAATGGCCTGCATGCCCTGAGCCTGCCCTTCTTAGTCTGTGCCTTTTATCTTCTGAAAACAGCCCTGGACGGATTAAGGTCCGGTCCTAAACCGGCATTGGCAATGTTTATTCTGGTTGCGGCGGCACTTTTGGCTTTACCCGGAACTTATTTATACAAACAGGGCACTGCCAATCTGGAGTATGCCAATCCGGTCACTACTCTGCGTTTCATTACCGGCCCGGCGGAAAACGAATTTACCTACTTCGGTCCGACTGCCGACTCCATCCGGAAATCCTATGGGAGCGATATCGCCGCCAGCCGGTTTGCCATACTTTCAGTCTGGGATACCTGGTACCTGATACTTCTGAAAACACGGAATTCCCTCGGCCACAGCTGTCTGGCCTGCTACCTGACGGAGGAATCTCCCGATCCGTTCATAGACGCGGTGCATAAGTCGCCGGCCAGGCATCTTTTTGTTGACGCTGACAGATTCCAGCACAACGGCCGGGTTGCACGACTTTTCAGTCTTCTCCGTCAGGACTTAAGTTACGTGGAAACACTCGGCCTTCTCGAAGTCTACGAACTAAGGATTGCTGAATGACGCGTGTTTATGGAACCCGACTTTACGGTATTGCCTCAGCTACATTAAAGTTGATATATCCGATGGCGTAAAGGTAAACCAGCGGGACACAAAGCAGCATCGCCAGATATACCGGCTTTTTCGATAAACCGTTTGCATAAGCCAGAAATGCCATCGGCAGAAGCGGCAGGAAATACCGGCTGATATCCGTGAATGTAATCTGCATTATTCCCAAGTAGTAAATACCTCCGATTATTGCCACTAGGTACTGCTTTTTCTGTACCAGAATATGTATCGCAATCAGGTAAATCAGGAAAGTGTATACCAGGCCTTCTTTCCATACTTCATAATCTCCTGCCGGAATATGGGTGAACATACCCAGGAAATGTCCCCAGATGAAGTAATAATATTGTGACATCGAGTGGGAATAGCTGAAAAAGTCCCCGAACCGGAAATAGTACAGCGTATATAGGGCTGCCGGAAAAACCGGCACCAGCAGAAACGGCAGATACTGGCGTACACCTGAAGCCAAAGATTTTGTGTGCCAGATGAAAATCTCCAGAAAGCCGTAAATAGATACTGCGGCAAGCAAAAACAATCCGTTAGCTTTGGTCACTGCCGCCAGTCCGGCGCAAATTGCTGACAGGAAGAACTGCTTCTTCATGAAGAAAATCAGAAACATTACTTCCAGAAACAGGAACAGCGGTTCCGAACTCCCCACATGGCTGACGATGAACCATCTGGGCGGATAGAAAATTAGTAGTAGGCATACGACAAGAGCGTTGGCCTGCGGGTTAAGTTTCCGCAGAAGAAAGTAAAACGCAATTATAAACAGGAGCGTAAATATTGTACTGACTAAAATCATGGACTGAGGATATCCGATAAAGGAAAACAACCGGATGAAAACCGGGTACAGCGGATATGTCAGAGTCCAGTACTTCGGTGTAAAAGGAAAAGGATTAATCCGGTTTATCAGATTGGGATCATACAGGGTTTTGGCAACCAGGATATATCCCGGTCCGTCCCAGTTCCGGTAGACGGAGTCCATTTTATTTACAGATGATAAGTACCCGAAAAGAATTTCCGTTGCGATAGCAAAGACTGCGGAAATGATGATCAGATCCCTGATAGTTTTTTTAATCATTTGATCTGGTTGGTTTTTGTACCGATAATTTCAATTAATCCTCCCCACTCCCGTATCAGGGGAATTCTTGAGGCTGCCGCATCGGTCCAGGCAGTTATCCGGTACCCTACCGGAACGGGCAGTATGTTGATCAAGTGCGGCGGCAGGAAAACATGGGTACGGGTTCTCACGGTCATATCCGCTTCCGCAAACCAACCGGATACATCGGCAGCTGACATCGTCGGTGATTCACCTGCCTTCTCATCCCATAGACACATCAGCCGCTGCAGTACGTCAAAAAGAAATCGCAGAGGTGTCCGGTTGTTTTCTAACGATAGAAATATTCCTTTGGGCTTGAGTACTCTGGCAATTTCTTTGGCAATCAGCCGGGGATGAGGCAGATGATGCAGTACGCCGTACAGGACGACAACATCAGCACAGCCATCAGCCACCGGTATGGTGGTAGCGTCGCCGACAAACAGAAGCGGCGGTTTGGCCAGATCTTTGAAACGGCTGTTACCGGCCTCAATCATCTTTTTGGCGATATCAAAACCGATAACGGTATATTTATTTTCGACAAACGGTTTGGCGCTTCTTCCCTGGGCACAGCCCACATCCAGAATAACTGCATTCTTAGGAATAATCTTCATCCATCCGTCAAATATACTCCGGTCGATCACTCTCCAGAAAACCATCGTTTCGTAGATGTTGTATGACTGATCAATGTCGGTCGCATATCTGTCAAAATGCCGTCTCTGCACTTCCTGAGGTGACTCCGGACTGACGGTTTTACGGTCGACTTTTAACCGGTAGCGTTTCCCGACCTTTTCCCGGAAAGAATTCCTGTCTTCGGTATATGCAGATGTAAGCGGGACTAACTGCAGGACTCCGTCAGTGATGGGATACCAGGCGGAGCAGGTGACGCATCGCACGACCCGGCTGTTCCAGAGCAATTTGCCTTTGCGGCAGGAGGGACACCGGGCAATCCTGGTAAACCGCTGCCTGGTTTCGTCACGGTTTTTTCCAGCTGTATCATCGGTTGCGGTGGTAATGGGAGTTTTATTTTTCAAATCAGTATGGTGAAACTACTAAATCAACCCGGAAAGCCGACATCTAGGATTATACCCGATTCCGGATTGCCTGAAATTTGTTTCGTCGCAGAATTAGAAACCAGATAAGTACTGTTCCTATGGAAATACCCCCTCCGGTCAGAAAACTCACCGGCACGAACTTCATCACCAACGTGTGCTTCCCTTCCGGGACGAATACTGTCCGGAAAGCCAGGTTTCCGGTCAGAAGCGGTGCCCGCCGGCCGTCAATTTCGGCCGCCCATCCGGGATACATGACTTCCGAACTTGCCAGGTAGGCATCGCACGGCGCGTCCGTCAGGAGTTCTACCCGGTTCAGGCCGTACGACAGGACTGTAACCTGTCCGATCTCACCCTTAAGGCAGTCTGCAGCGTAATAATCGGAGTTTCCGGCCAGTGGCTCCGTCACCAGTATGGTCTTGGTGTAATCTTCGGTTCTGTGGCGGATTGCCTGAAATATTCCGTCCCTGTCCGGCATCCGCTTTGCCGCCGGTGCCAGATAAAATCTCGGCAGAACATTTCTGTTTTCGTACAGGGTAAACCATTTATTGGGATTGTCTATCCGGGTCAGGTATGAAGTCGGATCGGCACCGATTGCGTACGACCGGTTGTTATATAAGTACTTGACGTTTAGGAAATCAAGCGCTTTCCCCGAAAGCACGGTGATAGGCGGCAGCTGATTCATGCCGATCAGGTATCGGGCGTCATAATAGATAAGCGATGCCACGTAGAAATCATAGTAGTTTTTAAGAATCAGGGGTGAATAACCGTTTGTCCCGAACCGGCGGTACACAACCGGCGCATTCATATCAATGCTTTGCCCCAGCCGGTCGACGTAGAAGTAATTCAGGTGGATCCGGTTAAGCGTCGGGTCACCGGTCAGAACCGACACCAGTTCACTGTCATGCTGGGACGGTGGGACCGGCTGGGGCAGGAGCCATCTTGCGGCAAACGGTACCAGCTCCGCCAGAATGAATACGGCGGCGAAAATTTGCAGAACGCGTTTGCCAAGTTGGGTCAAAGCCAGGGCGGTCAGTCCCGATATGCCGAGGGCAAACAGAAGCAGAAACCGTACCGGCAGTCGGACAAAGGAAAATAACGGGATATGTTTCCAGAGAATCCGGAATATGTCGACCGGTGCATGCGGTGCCATGGCAATCCACAGTGCAACTGCGGCAACTGTTCCGAACAGGAGCGCCGGATACGCTGACTTCCCTGCCGGCTGACGGCGGAAAATTGCTGCTAATGAAGTCAGGAGCGTCAGGGTCAGTCCGGCAACTGCCAACACGAGCGGCAGGATACCCGTGTAGAACGGACTTTCGGCATAGGGCGGGTACGCTGCATTATTGATTGAGTACGAATTTGTAAACGGAAACAGGAGTTCGCCGATTCGTTCCGGCGACAATGCCCCGTCACTGGCGGTTTCGTAGGAAGGCAGTTCCGTCCGCTGGCTAAGCTGCATGTACTGAACCTGAGGGACCAGCTGGACGGCGGCGATACCAACGCCGGTCAGAACCGCCAGAACCGCGCCGATTACGGGTCTTATGTGTTTCTGCCGGATAGCGGCAAAGACGACTGCGATCAGACAGGCTATGAACGTGAACACTGCCATCCTCTGGTCTCCGGCCAGAAGCTGCAGACCGAAAACCAGTCCGGCGATTGCGACTTGCTTTCCCCGGCTTCGGCCCTGCCGCGGTTCACTGAGCGTCACAAATGCGGCAAATACCCACGGCAGGTAGGACGCGGATGCCAGGTTTCCGGCCGTGCCGGCCAGAATCCGCGGGAAGAAGTAACCGCTCAGCCCGAACACTATCCCGCCGGCCCATGCCGGCACCGGTCTGAACCAGCGTCTGAGAAGCAGGTACGTCCCGGTCATGGCCGAAAAAATATGGATCAGGTAAAACCAGGTCAATGCCCGGGCTACGGGCAGGAATACAAATAGAATGGTCGGCGGATAAAAGAATACCGGCCCGTCGGCAGCGGCAGCAAAGGGGTTGCCGGCGAAACGGTACGGATCCCACCAGGGTATGGTGCCGCCGGCCAGGCTCTGATGGAAAAACTCCCTGGTGAAGTACTGGATATCCAGCGTATCCCATCCGAACAGATAGAAGTCCGGCGGCAGAAACAGTGCCTTACCCAGTAAAACTATTAAAACTATGAGATACAAAACCGGTGGGGACAGTTGTATCATCCGCTCCGGGATCCGGATTTTATTCATAAAGTCACACACCTTTCCGGAAAGCATCTGTCCGCAGTATGAATGCGAACAACAGGGCCGTTCCGAACGTTATGGAGAGACCGAACGCTACGGTCCTGGGTACGAACCGCATTTCTACCGTGTGCGTACCCCGGGGCAGAATGAGTGTCCGGAACGCCAGGTTTGATTCGAATAATTTTGCCGGCCGGCCGTCGATACTGGCAGTCCACCCCGGATACATGACCTCGGAACTGGCAAGGACCGCATTGCAGTCGGACTGGGTTTTCAGGGTAATCCGGTTGACGGTATACTCCGACAGGACGATCCGGACGTCACTCCCGGATTTACAGTCGGATGGCTGCGTTGCGGCGTCATTCGAAACATCACCGGACGCGGCATACACCGTCTCACTTATGTCACCGGTATTCGATCTGACGGCGGCGGCCACATCACTCCTTGCCGGAAGTATAGTGACGGTTTTCACCGCGAAAAACCTGGGGCTAACGCTGCGGTTTTCGTACAGGCGGTACCCTTCCTGGGGATTTTCGGCTATCAGTGAATACCGGTCCGGACTGCCGCCGACCGGATCGTAACCGATCGGCACCAGAATATACCGGATATTTAAAAAACCGATATAGGGCGACGCGGTATTGAGGTATGGAATCTGAACATTGTGCTCAAGGATACCGGTCCCCGGATTACCGTTGACTGCATCGGCAAATTCATAGTAGTTGCGGAGTATCGAAGGATCGTATCCGGTAGCGGAAAAGATTCCGTATACCACAGCGGCATCGAAATCCAATGCGTCACGCGGCGGCACCCAGGTACCGAAATTCTGCAATAGCCGGTACGGACCGCCTCCCCCTGTCAAACCGGCAACCAGTAAACGGTCATGGCGGGTTTCGGGAGCGGGCTTCAGTTCCAGGAAATGCCTGGCAAATATACCCATATCAGCAATCAGCAGTGCGGTCAGCATGAGCTGCAGGAACCTATGCTTAACCCTTGAAAGACCCACTCCGGTCAGAACGCTGGCCGCCAGGACAAACTGGATGAGATGCCGTGAAGGATGCCGGATGCCGCGGTACAGGGGTACGTATTCCCAGAGAAACCGGTTCAGGTCGTACGGAGCATTGGGACCAAGAGCCAGCCAGACCGAAATAACCGCTGCGGCGGCAAATATTGCGACGTAGATAATGTTTTCATCCTTTTTCCGAGCACCGGGAAACTCAAAAAATTTGGGTAGATATATGATAAGGGCGGCAACTGCCAGAACTATCCCCACTACACCCACATACATCGCCTGCTCGCCGTAATTGGGCGGCGGACCCCGGAAACTGTACTGGTCACCCCAGTGGAACGGATACAGAAGCTGGATCAGGCTGCCCCATACCAGGGATCCCCGGCTGAGGTACTCGTATGGCATCGGGAAGGTCCGGATACTCCGACCGAAAAACTCCCAGTTCGGAATCATTTGAAGTGCCGCAAATCCCAATCCTCCGATTACGGCTGCCGCCGTCAGGACCAGCGGCCGGAGACTTTTCCGGTATAGCGAAAAAAGCATAACCGCCAGCGCCACTATCTCCAGCGTGTACATGGCCATGGTCTGGTAACCGGCATATATCTGGACAGCCAGTGCCAGGGAGGCGGCTGCCAGCCGTCTGACTGACGGTTTTTGCCATAACAGAAACATGGCTCCAACGACCCAGGGCATATAGGACTGAGCTGCTATCGTATCGACGTGCCCGGACCAGATCCGTGCCGAAAAGTAACCCGACAGGGCAAAAGTGATACCGGCTGCTGCTGCCGGCAATTCACCGGTACCGGGACGCATTGCCTTTCTTAACAGGTAATACACGCCGGCGGCAGCTACAGCGATATGGAAAATCAGGATCATTATGTATGCCGTACCGTACGGGAGAATCAGATAAAGCAGGTTGGGCGGATACCAGAAGGAAACCGAGGGATTGGCTGCAAAGGGCATTCCGGAAAACAGGTACGGATTCCACCAGGGCATCTCCCCGCCGGAAAGGCTCCGTGCGAAATACTGGCGGAAAAAGCCGTATGACCGGAAAAAATCATCCCCGAAAAGAAGGTACCCCGATGGGGGCGTGATGAAAGGGGCGAAAACCGCCAGAATCACAGCCGGCATTACCAGAAGCGGCCACCGGCGCCTGATAAATTCCGTAAACTGACGCACTCTGTCGCTCATGATACGGACCGCGGGTTTGTCACCCGGACGCAGACTGTAAACAAGTTACCCAATTTTGCGGGCAATAACCACAATATTGTCCCCCAGCGGCACCCACAGCGGTATCCTGTCGGTACCGGTCCGCTTCGCCAGCCGGTAAACGGCGTCGGTTCCGGGCACGTGACTTGATACATGTGCCAGATGGAGAATGTAACCGAAACTCAGCCATTTGCCGACCGAGAACCAATGAACCGGCGTAAGTCCTGACATTTCCAATACCTGCGTCAGATTGGATTTATTGTAGAAATACAGGTGCTGGGGAGGAATGTAGAATGTCCATCGCCACCCGAACAGCCTGGCTGCCAGGCTGTCGGTATTTCCGGTCGCTATCACGACCAAGCCTCCCGGTTTCAGCAGTGAGGCGAGCTTAACCAGGTCTGCCCGGGGTTCGTGCAGATGCTCGAATACATCGGTCAGGGTGACGACGTCAAAACGGTTTTTCGGGTATACGGCGGATTTTACCGTATGCTCCTTCAGTCTTTTCCTGACTGACGCGTCTGCCCGGGACAGCGCATACGACGACGGATCAAAACCGTAAGCGTCATATCCGGCTTTCAGCGCCGCCTCGACCATGTAACCCATGGCACATCCGGCGTCAAGCAGGGTGCCGCCCGGCTTGTAGAATTTAAGGTGTTTCAGTATTACGGACAGGTTCCGGATGATATTACCTTTGTCCTTCTCATACTCAGTGAAAGCGCCGTATTTCGGATCACCGGTAAAATATCCCTCCTGATAAAATCGTCTGACGAATTCCTCATAGTGGTTAGCGAATTCCGTCATCCGGAGTTCACATGATCCGCAACGGAAAATCCGGTAACCGTTCTTGGTCAGATACGGTTCCATGGCCGTACTGCACAATAAACACAATTGGTCCATAGGTTGTATGATAACATTGTCCTTCGCGGGGTGGGACATTTCCGGACAGACACCTGCGGAGACTTCTACTTCACCCGGTATACTGTGACGAATTCATTCCGGAATGCCTCCTCAAGGAACGGGTAAACTCCGGCAAGTTCCGTGATGCCGCCGTCTTCCTTCTCCTGCGGACCGAAAAACACCCAGTTGAGGTTATCGTCCTTCAGCCATTTACGGACCTGGTCCGCTGGCATCCGGCCGGAGAAAAACGACTTGACATACAGTTCTTTTTCCTGGTAATTGACGGTGTTGTCGTGTCCGACGTAAACCCGGTTACCGGAATACACCGGGATGTAATTGCCGGAGGTGGTCTCCGAAAGAATCACGGTATCCCGGCTGGTATTATCCTGGATCCAGCGAATCGCCGACACGAAATCCTTCAGAGGATACATGACATAGCTTCCCGTCGGTACCAGCGGATACATCGCCCTGATTTTATGGTCGACGAAATCCCGCTGCCACAACCATGACGAATGCATGTGGGCTATCTCAAAAATTATCAGCGCTGCCGGCAGCAGGTAGCTCCAGAAATGCATCAGTACCTTAACCGGCGGGTCTTTCCGGATCTGTTTCCTGATGGCCGCTGAAACAGAGCCCGCCAGTTCTCTGGTATCAGCTGCGGCCGCATTGACGAGCTTTCCGATCCCTGATGCCAGCTTTGCCGGCTGATTCTCAAGTGCGGTATACGTCTCCTGAAACCTGCGGTACGGTTCAGGGGATACAAGTCCGCTGCGCGGGGTAAATTTCCCGGCCATACGCATGAAGAAATAAGCTCCGAGCATGGACAGCGGAATATGCGGGATCATCTCACTGAACCTTAAGGGGCTCTGCTGGGGTATGAAATTGAAAATAACCAGTAAAGCCGCCCAGGCAATAATCCAGGCAGCCGACAATACCATGATCCGCTCACGTCTGACTATCGCCCAGATAAGTCCCATAATCCCCAGCGGCAGCATGGGACCCAGAGCCTGCAGGTATTCCGGGTACCTGAAGGGCAGCGGGTTCAGAATGTCCGCCAGCGCCAGCTGTTTCCATGGGAAAAATGACGTCATCAATGCCAGGTATATTATGGCCGGAGCGCCCATGAATACGGGCACGACCCGCGGCAGGGAGTGGGACAGCATCCAGGGAACAAACCGCTTTCCCGCCGCAATCCGGATATCCAGCAGGAATTCCAGCACCACCATCATGCCCAGAGCCGCAACTACGAATAGGTATCCGGGAGGCAATATGATTCCCAGGGCAAACATCAGAAAACCGACGAATATCCAGTTACCGGGCCGCCGGATGGTAGCCGGGTCCGACATCGCATAGAGGATGAATGCGATCAGTATCTGGGAAGCTAAAAGGTGCGGGATGAAAGTGATCCGCTGGAGGGAGTCCATGACGGACCACCAGGGCATATATCCGCCGATCCGGGTCGAACCGTCGTCCATTGGAACGAATTTCGGCCAGGTGCTGGCCGTCACCGCAAAAAGGAATGCCACCAGCTGCCATCGGAAGCGGGTAAATGTCCGCCGGGCGATTTCCACCATCATCCACAGCAGTGTGAAAGCCAGGACTATGCGGGAAACGTGATAAATATCGGCCGTCCTGTGCCAGGGTATGCGGACGAACCTGCCCAGCCACCCCAACCCGAGATACATAACATGGAGGAATGATCCCTGATGCGGTTCCGAGGTATAGGTTTCATGCACCGTCAGATTTCCTTCCAGACCCTGACGGATACGGGACAGGTAAAAGTTGAAATCGGTGTAGAAATTATGGACCAGTTCGAAATACCGGTTCGGACGCAGATCGTCACGCCGGCCGATCTCGTATACCGTCGGCCACATGGAAAAAACCACGAAAGCTGTGCAGAGTATGAAAAATATTTTACCTTTCATGAACGGGTATATTTAATAGTACAGGACACTAGAACAATATAACAATTCCCCGACACGGAAAAGCCCCTCATATCTATAGGATTCCGCGGGAATAGGTATATAAGTATTTAAGTATATAGGTATCTAGGTATAACTCCCCGCAGGGATTTTTCCGCAGGGTGTATTCCGATTTACACACTCATACACACGCTGCACACTCGTCGAGTGACACGCTGCACACTCGTCGAGTGTGCTAGGTAGACACCTCCGGTTTAGGCATATAGGTATCTGGGAATTAAAATCCCCGTTGAAGATTTTCCGGTATGGATCTTACCAAGCGCAGGCTGACAGGTCGGAGTGAGGTATCTAGGTATATAAGTATTTAGGTATATAGGTATAAACCCCGTTGAAGATTTTTCCGGAATGGATCTTTCCGAACGGAGGCTGACTAGTCAGGAATGAGACTTTCCTGACCTGTGGGTATTCCTGGCGGATAACCTGGAGGTATGATTGCGGATTCTGTTTCAGCCGGAGTGAGGTTAGATCCATCGGAAAATCTTCACCCGGGGTGTCCTCTCTTTGGTTCATTTCTCTGGACAGGCAGAGAAATGAACACTGTGTTTGCGGTGAGTAAAGAAATAATTGCCTAATAAACCTCAAATACCGTCACATCCTGACTCTGATACCACGTCCGCAGCGGCAGAGACCGGTACCATCCGTACCCCGCCCCCCAGGATTTTTCCGAAGGTCCGTAGAAAACATACCGGATATCGTTTGCCCGCAGGAATGCTGCCGCTTCATCCTCCTGCATGGCTACCTGATAAAACCGGACAACGGACTCGCGTTTCTTACCCCAGAAGTCATATGTATGGACCTCATGGCCGTAGTAGACCCTTACCGGCGCGAATGCCGGCAGGATCAATCCGGCTGCGGCATCAGACAGCACAGTGGTGTGCGGCTCACCATTCTTCGCGAGGTATTTCACCGCCTCGGCGATACTGCGCGGTATTCGTGTCTGGGGCGCCTCCCACTGCTGTATATATGCCGACCAGTTATAGAAATATTCCGTCGACGGATACGTGTACCATGCAAATATTCCCAGCAATGCCGCGAGCGTCAGTATCCGCAGTGGACGGCGGCTAATTTTCGTAAGCACAGCTGAAACGGCCATCACGGCGAATACCCCTGCCGGCAGGAACTGGCTTAAGAAGCCGAACCTGATTTTGGCAATGCCCAGGGCATTGGCGAACGGAATTAAAAGGTATGGTGTAATCAGCCAGGTTGCGGCGAATACCCGTTCTAAACGGCGGGGCTTCACCAGCTCTTTAAGTGCAAACGGCAGTGCAGCCAAAAGTACCAGGCCGCCCGACAGCAGGAAATCCCGTTCGAAATTCGGCTGCTGGTTCCAGATGGCGATATCCCAGCTGGCCCATTGCGACCAGGGGAATCCTTTGCCGATTTCCCGGGTAGTAATCAAAAGTCCGGCACCGGCTGCCGCGGCAATACAGACTGCCCCGGCAGTAATGCGTTTAACATTCCCACTTTCCCATCCGATCCGCTTTTCCCCCCTGATCTCCCTGATCCCCCGAATCCCCCATATGGTTACTGGCACCCAAAGCAGTAATACCAGTGCAGTCGTAGGGTAGGTCAGTGAAGATACGAACGCCAGGCCAATGGCAGTTACCGGTAGGCGCCGACCGGCAACGCTGTACCACCTGATCATGGTATAGATTGACAGCAGCATCAGGGCTACTCCGAAGTGGTGGTGCGGGACCCAGTCCGCCCGGAAAACCGGATCCAGGTTATACCACCAGGAACCGGCGGTTCTCAGTTGTTGAGCGTCGGTCAGGACCGCTTTCCCGAACGGCAACAGCGGTGCAGTCGAAAAAAGGCCTACCAGGGCCGCCCAGGGAGCCAATCTTTTTCCGGCAAGCGCTGCCGCGACCAGGTATACGGACAGGAAAAAAAGTTCAGCTGCAACCAGGCGGCTGATGTGGTATGCGGCAACCGGTGACAGGCTAAAAATCCTGGCCGCTTTTCCGACGGCGATGTAGTAAACGTATATGGCTGACGGCTGGGTCGGTTCGGTAGTGTACAGGGCCGGCACCTGCCAGGCACCGTCACGGCTTTCCCGGATAAACGTGAGGTAAGTGAAATAATCCGTCGGCCCCTTATGGACCAGCGGATTTATCTGCTCCGGCGGCGTATCCGACACCCGTTTATAAAACGGGATATTGGCAGCGGTGAAAAGCGCCTGGCAGATGATGAAATATATGATGAAACCCGGAGGAATCCTACGGAATAATTTCATAGACAGTCACTTCGTCATTGCCGAATACTTTC